>Ga0247610_10002281_pt1 | contig 22408 bp, 15 predicted proteins | sample 174DNAGHGhighgp2_FD_193483 | JGI IMG/M metagenome (GOLD analysis project Ga0247610, IMG submission 193483) | Sheep rumen microbial communities from Palmerston North, Manawatu-Wanganui, New Zealand - 1742 DNA GHGhigh gp2 | ecosystem: Host-associated > Mammals > Digestive system > Stomach > Rumen...
CACTGGGTCGTGGTATAGCCGCCTGAACTGCCTTCCTCGACAGGCATACCACTCTCATAGTATTTCTTGCCGTCGCGCAGGATATCCTCAGACACCTCACCGAGATTAAAATAAAGGTCACCCGCATAGTCGGAGGCGTTGCCCTGCTGCCGGACATAGATAAAGGGGTCGAGCATCCAGAACTCGATATATTCGATGTTCGCCTGCTCGAAGTCGGTGGTTTCCAGTTTACGCATCATACCGCCCCACTTCGTCTCAGGCTGGCGCAACGTACCGTCGCTGTTCAGGTCGCGCGTCAGGTTATAGGGGCCTCGTTCCTCGGGATAGTAGGCCAGGTTCAGCACGGGCAGTGTCGAAGTGGCACCGTTATAGGTACTCTGGTCGCGGTTGGGGTAGAGTTCCTTCACATAGACTTCACGCACATAGTGGTTGGAGAGTTGTTCGAGGTCGCTCTTGATATGACTCGGCGTAAGGGTCGAGGAACGGCGGGTGAAGATGGGGTCTACATTATACCATGCCAGTCGCGCACGGTTATAACCGCTTGACACGCCCGTCTTGTCGGCATATTCCGCAAACATCGTCGGCACACTCGACAGTGTCCATAGTTTCGGACTGCTCACGTCGATGAGGTTCTTGGTGTTCTCAAAGTCGTCGATATACGAGGCATTGTCCTGTGTACCGCTTGCCGTACCCGCAATCAACTGCGCCACCTCGCCGGTGAAGGTGATCTGCGAGGGCTGGCTCACGTTCAGGAAAGGTATCTTGTCGAGTATCGAGGTGAGCCACTGGCTCTCCTGCTTCCAGTTCACGTTCACGCCCCAGATAGTGTTACGCAGGGGCTCCGCTCCCATCACCACCTTCGAGGTGAGTGCCTGTTCGGAGAGGTGCATCAGCGTACCGCCCATCTGGAAATTCTTCGAGAAGTCATATTCCCAGTTCACACCCAGCATCGTCTTACGCTGCATGCCGTAGTCTGTGTTCGACTCCAACGAGACATTCACATTCGTGCCGGCATCGATGATGCTCTGGTTCAGGATGGTCACCTCACCAGCGGAGTAGTCCACCGAATAGTCGCTACCCTCTTGGAGCGTCACGCCTCCAGCCGTCACCACCACCGAACCATGCGGCACATTATAGGCACCCAGAGAGATGACGTTGGCACTGTGGCCCTTGAACTGTCCCATCATGACAAACTTATCCTTCTCGGCAATCTGCTTGGCAACGGTCTTTGTCGAGTCGTAGAGTTCATCGAACACGTATTTGTCGGCCTCCGCATTGGAGAGGCCACTGGCAACCAACTGCTTTCGCAGATAGTCGCCGAAGGGCTCTGCCGACGGCAGGAAGATGCGCCCGTTGCTCACGGTATAGCCCTCGATGAAGTCGAAGTAGCCGTTCGAGTGTACCTTATTATTATTATCAAGGCGGTCACAGCCCAACATCTTCAACAAGGTGCGTTCCTTCACCCTCGAATCGGGGATATAGGTCAGGTAGACGCCTGCCGTATCGCTCTGGTACTTGATGTCGAGACGGAACTTGGTCTTCTCCACCGATGCGGCGAGATAGTAGACGTTCTTCATCATCAAGTCCCAGTTGCCCTGCTTCGGATTGTTCGATGTGTTCTTCAACGACTTCACGAAGAGAGCCTTCGACGTCTCTGTATTGTCGCTGGCGAACTCACCCACCTGATAGGTCTGTCCACCTGCCGTAAACTCGAAGGCCACTGCTAAAACCTGATCGGTTTGGAGTCCTGTCTTCAAGGAGATATAGCCCAACGACTTGTTGACGGTGTATTCCGAGGATGTCAGCAGACGGGCACTCGCCAGTTTCTCGTAGTCCACCCCACCCTCGAATTGGGGGATACCTGCCAGCACCGTACTCGTCTGGTCAATGTCACGGGCCGAGGCATAAGTGCCCACCATCGCCGCATACTCTGTATTGGCAGCATTCGATGGTACACCCATACCAGTCAGTTCCCACTGGCTATTGCTCACTCGGGCATTCTCACCAAGGTCGGTCAGGGCAATGATATTACGGGTGTTGGAGGTCGTACCGGTCTTGTTGGTAATCCATATCTCCACACGGTTGATCTCGATACCCGTTGTCAGGTTCGGCAACGTAGACATCGCCCCGTCATAGAGGTCACGGAAATAGCGTGAGAGGAAGAAGTGACGGTTCTCCTCGTAGTTGTCGGCATTAATTTCAAAAGGAGTGGTCTGGGTGCCGCCTTTCGACGAGACACTCTGCGTGGTGGACTTCTTCTGCGAGAGCACTGTCTGCAATTTCAACTTACCGAACTGCATATCGGCACGGATACCGAAGAGGCTCGAAGCACCCTTCACCAACGAGTTGTTCGAGGGGAAGGTCACGTTACCGGCTTCCACTAATTTGATGATCTCATCTTCCTTGCCATCAAACTTCAGTTTCAGGTTCTGCGTGTCGAAGTCGAAGGTGGCATCGGTGTTGTAATTCAGATTCATGTTCACCTTGTCACCCACTTTACCGTTCAGACTCAGGTTGATCTTCTCGTCGAAGTCGAAACTGGTGGTCTTGCGGTTACGGATGGGCAACGAGGGATTCTCGATATTCTTCAGCGTGGCACCCATCTTCAACTCTGCCGTTCCCTGTGTCTTGATACGCACACCGCCCGGACCGAATATCTTCTCCGCAGGACCCAGGTCGAAGTGCATATCCATCAGGTCAAACTGATCCTTACCCTCGTTGGTCACGTTCTCTTCCTCCTTGGAGCGGAAGAAGTCGTGACGGGCACGTTTCTCACTCCACTGCCGATACTCCTCGGGAGTCATCAGCACGGGGGCATTCAGATAGGAGTCGCCAATCTTCGAGCCGATGACGTAGATATTCAGCGAGTCATTGTATTCTACCGTCTGCTTGATATTGTCTGGCAGATGCAGGTCAAGGGCTGAGGAATCGAGGTCGGCCACCTCAATAGGAGCCGTCTTCTGAATCTTCCATCGTGGATGCAACAGCGAGTCGGGAATAACGCCATCATCCACAACCTCCGACCGCGGCTGTGCCTTCGTCTCCGTTTTCCTTGTCCGCTTCTTATCGTCCTGAGGCGGAGCAGCAAAGGCTACCACACTCAGCAATACGATTACGAAGAATAATGAGAAATGAGAAATAAGAAATGAGAAAGCCTTCAGAGATTCTCCGCAAGCCTTCATCCGCAGTTTCAGCACACTATAGTAATCAACATTTCTCATTTCTCATTCCTCATTTCTCATTTTATCTGCTTCAGCGCCAGTTTCACCACTGTCTCCACAGGAGCATCCGGCTGTTCCTGAAGGATCTGCAGCACCACCTTCTGCGTGGGTGCCGGCGCGAAGCCCAGCATCGTCAGAGCCGATACCGCCTCATCCTTCACCTGGTTGTTCACAGGAGCCTGCACCTGTCCGCCAGCGGGTATCTCCTCGGCAATACCGAGAGCCACAATCTTGTCCCTCAGATCTACGATGATACGCTGGGCCGTCATCTTGCCGATACCCTTGACACTCTGTATCAGACGGGCATTACCTGTCGAGATGGCGTTGCAGAGTTCTGGCACACTCATGCCCGATAGCATCATCCGCGCCGTATTAGCCCCCACCCCATTCACGGTGATAAGCAGTTCAAACATCTCACGCTCCCGCTTGTTCACGAAACCGTAGAGCACATACGCGTCTTCACGGATGGCCTCATAGACATAGAGTTTCACCTCTTTTTTCCCCTGTATCGCACTGAACGTGTTCAGCGAGATATTCAGCCCATAACCGACTCCGGCAGCCTCGACAGTTGCCAACGCGGGGGTCAGTTCGGTCAACTCCCCCTTAATGTATTCTATCATAACTTACATTTTTTGTATATATACAACTCAATAAACGTTATTTGCTTACAATTTATTGTATTTCATCCCCAAAACCTTACACTTTGTCACAAAACGTATTTTTTTAGATAAAATCTTTGGCAAAATGCAACGTAATTCGGCAAAAAGATGTACTTTTGCAAGCGATTCAGAGAAATAATCAACAAAAAAACTACCCAATATGAAGAAAATCAGAGCAGCCGTCGTAGGTTACGGCAACATCGGAAAGTATGCATTGGAGGCATTGGAAAGTGCCCCCGACTTTGAAGTGGCAGGCATCGTGCGCCGCAATGGTGCAGAGAACAAACCCGCAGAACTGGCAGACTATGAAGTGGTGAAGGACATCCGCGACCTGAAGGATGTCGATGTGGCCATCCTCGCCACACCGACCCGTTCCTGTGAGGAGTACGCCAAGCAGATCCTGCCCCTCGGCATCAATACCGTCGATTCATTTGATATTCACACCAATATCCGTGGCTACCGTGAGCGTCTGATGGAGATTAACAAACAGACCGACACCGTCAGCGTCATTGCTGCCGGTTGGGATCCGGGCTCCGACTCCATCGTGCGCACCCTCATGCAGAGCCTTGCCCCGAAGGGACTCTCCTACACCAACTTCGGCCCTGGTATGTCGATGGGGCACAGCGTCTGCGTACGTTCCAAGGCTGGTGTGAAGAACGCCCTTTCCATGACGATTCCCCTCGGTGAGGGTATCCATCGCCGTATGGTGTATGTGGAACTCGAGGATGGTGCCAAACTCGACGAGGTGACTGCCGCCATCAAGGCCGACCCCTACTTCGCCTCTGACGAGACGCACGTGTTCCAGGTCGCCAGTGTCGATGATGTGCGTGATATGGGTCACGGCGTGAACCTCGTCCGCAAGGGTGTCAGCGGTAAGACGCAGAATCAGCGCTTGGAGTTCAACATGAGTATCAACAACCCCGCCCTGACGGGTCAGGTACTCGTCAATGTAGCCCGTGCCTCCATGCGCCTGCAGCCCGGTTGCTACACGATGGTCGAGATTCCTGTCATCGACATGCTCCCCGGTGATCGCGCTGACCTCATCGAGCATCTGGTATAATCCGACTATTAATTACAACATCATAATGAGGGTGTGTCAAAATGAAGTGAACCCCAGAAGTTGGACAGAATACTTCTGGGGTTCACTTCAAAATCCACCTTTTACTACGAACAGAGAATAAAGCATCTTTCTTTTGCGTTTTTATTATATCACATACCTCTTTAAAATAATCAACCGATTCAGAATCAAAGATAAAGGTTGTTCTTATCAATTCGGTCAACTTGTCAATTTCAGAATAAAAAACCATATCATTACTCATTAGTTTTCTTTGAAAAATAAAAGAAGGTGAGCGTGATTCATTATTATAGACAACCATCCCATAATTGAAAAAACCTAGAAACGGACTCTGAAAATATGAATACTTGCAGTGAACCTCATCTTGCAGATATGTTTTCTTAAAATGTACGTTACACCCCAACTCCATAATATATGGCTTTAGAGTGAACTGTATCTTTTTCTCCTCTTCAATGCATCTTTCAAACTCGCTTATTGATATTACTTTTGTGGATATAGACAGGTCTTTATATACAGCTTTGGTCTTCTCTGTCATCCTTTTGTCATTTGTAACAAGAATATCGCAATAACTCCCATAGTAAGCATGTTTGGCATCTGTGGATGTATTCCTCAGATCATGTCCTTTATCCTGCTTAAATCCCATAAAGTCATATGCAAGATAGTATGAAATGAATTTTGTAAGTTCTGAATTCTGGTTATTCTGTTGAAGTGTAAGTTCAATTAGTTTGTCCAAGTTGAATTGTGGAGCAGTTTTTGATATCATTTTATCAATCTCATCATGTATGCTATCTGATGTCGCTCCTGATATATGTTTAAAAGAAACCTCATCATAACTCTTAATTCTTGCAGATAATTCCCTGTTGTAGTTAACGTGGGTTTGTACTTTTTTCATATATTTGAAACCTTGGTTTAACATATCCATTCCATCTTCTATTCTTTCCTCTGAGAAAAAAGGAATATTGGTTCCCACTGGTATTCTTCCTATCAGTTCTTTAATCCTGGCACTGTATGGTTCTCCAATCTCTTCTTCAATATACTCAGAAAAACTATTGTATTTGAAAATGTCATCCAACGTATCTGTTTCTTTAGTTTTCTCTATATATTCATAGGGAGTTGCCGCAAACGGTAATACCCTTTTCTTATCATTGTCGAACATTATAAGATGATTATCGCAGATATTTTGGAGAATAATCATATCTTTATAGTAATCTATGTTATTTCTGTCTTTACATGGCCGGCTTCTTTGCAAGTCTTCAAAATGTGCTGGTGAGAAAGGGAAAATAATAAAAGGCTTATTCGACATGATATAGTCGAAAAGCTTTTCATTCTGGGGGTCTTTCAGATGTGTTATACAATTCCAATCAAAATATATCCTAAGCATATTTGTTGTATTTTGATGCAAAGATACAAATAGTTATTGAGATATAAACACTTTTGATGTTAATAAACACTGAGGGACGGTTCTTTTGTGCTGGCTAACACAAAAGAACCGTTCCCCCTTCTGTGCAGACCGCAGGAGGTAAACAAATACAGACGGATATGAGTTTACACAGCTGTAACACGTAACTTTGTACCGCGTTCCTGTCCCTGTAACGTAAATCCCCTATAAAGTCATTGCTACTGCAGACATTTTCTCGCTAAGATCCTGCAAGGCCTTGCGGAATGTTTCTCTTTCGCTATCCGTGAACGTCTTCCTCTTTCCATGAACTATATTGCCGTTCACTTTTTGCATTAGCCAAGCACGTGACTTGCCGAAATATTTCTCGGCAATATAACTTAGAGACAATGCTTTTGTTATCTCTCCAAGTTTTGCACGAGCAATCATCTCATCACCTTCAGCAAGAGCTTTGTTCACCCCATCGATAAACTGGATTGCCCCCGTCTCAAGTTCATCAGCAGACAGTTTTATTGATGGTTTTCTCTTTTCTGTGATATCCTCAAAATAGGCCCTGATCTTCGGGTCTTTAATGTTCTTTACAGGATCTTCCATAATTATGATTGTTACCTTAATAATTCTTTTATTACCTCATACGCCAAATAGTTTAGATGTAGGCTTTGAAGAGAACTTCTGACGCTGCAAAGATAGTAAACATTTGTTTAACTCGAAGGCTAAACCAAGAATAAAATTCAGCAATAAACAAAAGTTTAACCGAAATTAACTCTTTCTTTTTCTTGCAATTTTTGGCAAACACTTCAGAACCGTCCCTCTGTGTTCCAAAAAAGAAATAGGTTTCACATTATACATATAAAGAAAAAAGGCTCGCCACTGCGAGCCTATAGGTTTCTAAATAACCAACAATTAACTAACCATCAATCTATATGTATGAAAAAAACTAATTATGCTTGTTTTGACGATGCAAAGGTAAGAAGAGTTTATGACCCAGACAAATTCATTCAACGAATCCCCCAAATCATTCAACAAAAAGAAGATGAAAAAGCGCGACATTGGGGGCCCTGACAATGGATGAATTGTTAATCTTTGCAAGTTTTTTGCAGTTTTTCTTGGAGTGTATTTGTATTTTTTCTATCTTTGCCCACAGAAAAGACATTTTGTTGTATAGGAGTATGCATGCTGGTCGATGGGGTAGTGCCGTCTTGTTCCCCTGAGAGCGATGCTTCAACAGTCTCGGCAGGCTGTTTTTCCGTAGCATGGCGGTTATATACAACTTTATTTTTCGCACCGTAGGATGTTCGAAAGACTCCTGCGGTGTTTATGTTCCAATAGGTTTCATCTCCTGCCAACTCGACCATAAGCGTGTTGTTGTTCTTGTCTGTCAGTTGAAGAAGGTATGTTTGATTTCCTTTCCTGTTACTTCCTTCACGGATTATCTCGTAATTCTTTGCAACCTCTTCCACAAAATCAACGACAGTTGTAAAGCCTGCATTTCTGATTTGTTCTCCGTGCCTTGCCTCTATGTGAACTAACCCATATCCTTCTTTTGTCACAGGATTTGTTATCTCTCCCTCGCTCAATTTGATAGGCACATCTGCAAGGCCGCTATCTGATTCCATCCTTCCGAAGGTGGTCGTTCCATCCTTGGAAATCACAAAAAACTTTCCATGCTCGTCTTTTTCCGTAGAGAGTTCCAACTTGAAATCAATGTTGTCTGACTGATCCATAGTTATTACATTTAACGTTATTATTCTGTTTGATGATGCAAAGATAGGGACTCTTTCTTAAACCACCAAATTTTTCGTCTGTTTTTTCTTTTTTTGCCATTTATTTTGTATTTCGCGCGATTTTTACTATTTTTGCAGCAGAAATAAAACTAAAAACGAAGAAAGATGAAACAATCAAGAGTTTGGCTATTGATCATCGTGGCTGCAATGCTGACTGCGGCATGCAGCAGTGGGCCGAGTAAGGAACAGAGTGCCAAGGCGGGGCGCATGATAGAGACGGCCCACAAGGCAAGAGACTTCAACAGGCTGTTGACACTTTCTGACAGTCTGGAAAGGCAGGGATGTCTGGCGCAGGCGGAAGCCTACTACTGGAAAGGCTATGCCAGCGACAGGATGAAGAAGAACCGTTTGGCGGAGTTCTACTGGAAGACAGCCCTCGAAGCCGCCAGTAACTCCACAAACAAAGAAGACCTCGACACCTACGCAAAGACTGCCAGTCGTCTGGCCAACCTGCTCAGCGTGAGAGGCGACTATAAAGGAGCCCTCAAAATAGCCCTGCCTGCCGCCCAGCGGTTGGAAGAGTTGAAGTGCGACTCCACCAGTGACTACGTGAACCTGCTCATCTATATCGGATGCTGTCAGGCAGTAACCGGCAACAGCGAGAGTGATGCCGATGACCTCTTCAAACGTGCCTACCAGAAGCATAAGGAGAATATCAGCAAGACCCACAGCGACGCAGCCTATAAGGATGCCATCGCTGGTCTGATCAACATTGCCTATTTCTACAACCACATCAAGAAATATCAGTCTGCCCTGACATGGACGGGCCACTTCGGAGAGATGCTGAACGAATACGAACAGCACTCGGATGCCAATGCGGAATACATCGACAAGCAACTGGCACGTTTCGACATCTATCAGGCCATCGCTCTGGAAGGACTCGGCAAGAAGGAGGAGGCTGCCAAGGTGTATGAGGCTTTCAAGGGCACCCAGTTCAGTAAGACACCAGAGGGGAAAATCAATGGTAACGACTACCTTGCAGCAGCAGAACGATGGAACGAGGCTGCCGACAATTATAGCAGTCTGAACGCCATGATGGGACAAAAGGAGGCATCGGTTTCGATGGATGACATACAGGAACTGATGCTGAAAAAATATCAGGCCAACCTGCGGGCTGGTCGCAGGGACACCGCAGCAGCCGTCAGCATGCAGATATGCGACTCGCTGGACCATGCGCTGGCACTGGCCAAGATACTGGATACAGAGGAACAGGCCAAGGTGGTGGAGGATGTGGAACTGTTGACAAACCAACAGGCAGAGAAGGCCAGACAGAAACAGTTGGGACTCTTCGGAGCGCTGGCCCTGTTGTTCCTGGGATTCATCGCCTACGTGTTTTATAGTCGGAGGCACGACAGACAACTGAGGATAGACCATCAAGAACTCTTGAAGACCTTCACCACGCTGAAAGGAGACACCACCACCTCCGAACGGGAAGCCACAGAACTACGGGTGGCGCACGGGCTGGCAGAAGCCACTCCCGCAACAGCCCCCTCCCTGCCAAAGGGAATCTCGCTGTATGCCTCAACGATACCCACCAAGGGCTTTGGAAGCAGCATCTGCGACTATCTCACTCGCGACGGAAAACTGTTCTTCTGTATGGGCGATGTGGAGGGCCAGAATGTCAGTGCCTCAGTGGCTGCCGCGATGGTAAAGGCACAGTTCCGTACGGCAACGGCTATCGAGACGGAGCCATCACGGATTGTGGAGGTGATCAGTCAGGCCAGACAATGGAAAGAGAACATCAGACTCTTCGTGGGTGTCCTCGACACAGAGACGGGTCAGTTGAATTACTACAATGCTGGTCACGAAGAGCCAGTGCTGTTGGATAAGGAAATCACAAGACTCCCTGCCTCGGAACAAGAGATGCAAATGGAGAAGGGCATGATGATCTTCCTGTTCAACAGGGGTTTGATGAATGTCGAGAACAAAGCCAACAAGCAGTATGGAGAGAACCGAATGCTTGGTGCCGCCCTTCAAGCCATGAAGACGGACGCCAGACCAGAACCGTTTGTGGCGAGCATCACCGACAATATCAATACTTTCATCGGTGATACGGAGCCACAGGCAGACATCGCAATGCTGGCTATCAAGTGCTAAAAAAGGGTGCAAAGAAAAAGCGCTGCGGATTAGTTTTCCGCAGCGCTTTTCAGTATCTCCGAGAGGGTCGGATGGATATGAACCATATCGGCCAGTTCGGAGAGGGTGGTGTGTTTGCACATCAGGACGCTAACCTCCTGGATGATATCGGCAGAATGGGCACCATAGGCGTGGGCTCCGAGGATCTCACCAGCAGGCGTTGCAAAGAGTTTGAGCATACCCTCGGTTTCTTTCATGGCGAGGGCCTTGCCATTGGCACGCCAGAAGGACTTCTTGCAGACGTAGGGAATGTTCTTTTCCTTCAACTGATCCTCCGTCGGGCCAACACAGGCAGCCTCGGGTTCTGTGAAGATGGCAGCAGGCATGATGTCGAGAAATTTACAATTTGACGATTTACAATTTACAATTTGTTTGACGACAGAGATAGCCTGAGCCTCAGCAGCATGGGCGAGCATCTGCTTGCCATTGACATCACCAATAGCGTAGACCCCGTTCCCCGCCAGGTAGTTTGCATCGACAGGGATGGCGCCTTGGGGGGTGAGGGTGATGTCAAGGGCATCGAGGTTTAAGCCTTCCGTACGAGGTTTGCGACCTGTGGCCATGAGGATGACATCAGCATCGATATCAGCAAGGTTATGGACAGCAGTCTTCATCTTAAAGGTGATGCCACGCTTTTCAAGATATTTGCGCAGACGCTTGGCAATGTCGCTGTCGAGGGCTGGGAGGCACTCTTTCAAGTATTCTATCACCGTCACCTCGGAACCGAAGCGATTGAAGACAGAAGCGAACTCCATACCGATGACACCAGCGCCAATGATGGTGAGGCGCTTGGGAAGGGTTTCGAGGTTCAAGAGTCCTGTGGAATCGACAACACGAGGATCAGTGCGGGCACCCTCGATGGGGAGCCATTTGGTTTCGGAACCAGTGGCAATGATGATGTTGGGGGCGGTGTAGGTTTCTTCACCGGCAAGAATCACGGGGACAGTCCCCATGATCTCCGCTACGCTACTATCACAGGGACAGTCCCCATGATTCTCGAACGACGCCTTCTCACGGATGAGGGTGATGTTGGGATGTGAGAGGATGCTTTCTACCCCACTCCGCAACTGCGGAACTACTTGGGACATACGTTCACGGGCCTCCTCAAAGGTCATGGAGTGGACATAGGCCTTGGTGGGGATGCAGCCTACATTGAGACAGGTTCCACCCACGTCGCCACCCTCGAAGATCACGACCTTCAAGCCTTGTTTGGCAGCATATTCAGCGGCGCGGTAGCCTCCGGGCCCCGCGCCGATGACGATAAGATCAAAGCAATTCATAATCAAGAATGAGAAATTATGATTTGTCTGATAACAATTGACGATACGTCGTGATAGGATGCTTGGCAGCGAGGACATCATCCACACGTCCAATGGGGGTGTCATGAGGTGCTGACTTCACCAGTTCCGGATCAGTCTTGGCCTCCTCAGCAATCTTTCGCATCACAGCAATGAAACCATCTAGAGTCTCCTTTGACTCGTTCTCCGTAGGCTCAATCATCAGACTCTCATGGAAGAGCAGCGGGAAATAGATGGTGGGGGCATGATAGCCGTAATCCAACAGGCGCTTTGCCACATCCATCGTGGTGACACCCGTCGATTTATCCTTCAAGCCATCGAAGACGAACTCATGACAGCAGGTCGTATCGATGGGCAGTTCATAGACATCCTTCAAACTCTCCTTGATATAGTTCGCATTCAGCGTGGCTAACGGACCAACCATCTTAATCTGGTCGCGACCTAACGACATGATATAGGCACAGGCACGTACCAACACACCGAAGTTGCCATTGTAGGGCGACACACAAGGGAAGAACTCCTGCAAACCCTCACGCACACCAACAGGGCCAGCACCGGGGCCTCCTCCGCCATGAGGCGTGGAGAAGGTCTTGTGGAGATTGATGTGCATCACATCGAAGCCCATATCGCCAGGGCGACAAGCACCCAGCATCGGGTTCAGGTTGGCTCCGTCGTAGTACATCAAGCCACCGCAGTCGTGAATCCATTTCGCAATCTCAGGAATTTGCGTCTCAAAGAGACCGAGAGTATTGGGATTGGTCATCATCATAGCAGCAATCTCTGCACCCTGTTCAGCGACAATGCGCTTCAAATCATCGAGATCAACCTGACCGTCAGCCTGTGATTTCACCTCAATGATCTCTAGTCCACAGACGGCGGCAGAGGCGGGGTTCGTACCATGAGCACTATCAGGTACAATAACCTTCTTGCGCTGTATATCGCCACGTGAGCGATGATAGTTGTCGATGGTCATCAGCCCCGTCAACTCACCGTGGGCACCAGCGTAGGGCTTGAAGGTGAAGCGAGCCAGTCCTGTCAGCGCACATAGTGTCTCGTTGAGCATAGCCATCACAGCCCTTGCACCCAGCACCGTCTCAGCAGGCTGCAAGGGATGCAGGCTCTGGAACTGCGGCAGGGCAGCCATCTCCTCGTTAATCTTGGGATTGTACTTCATCGTACAAGAACCAAGGGGATAGAAGCCTGTATCCACACCGAAGTTATTATTAGAAAGGTTTGTGTAGTGGCGCACCACTGTCAGTTCGTCGCACTCAGGCAGTGCAGCATCCTTCGAACGACGTATCGAGGATGGTATCTCGTAATCGCCAAACTGATTCTTTGGCAGGCTATAGCCTTTACGACCAGACTTCGATAGTTCGAAGATCAGATTTCCGTATAACCGATTATTCATAGGGCAGCCATTTTTACGAGGTTATCAATTTCTTCCTTCGTACGTTTCTCAGTCACGGCAAAGAGAATGCCCTCTTCAAGACGGACACCACCGAGGATGCCCGCTTCGATGAAGCGTTGGTAGAGGGTGTCTACATCACCGTCGTACTTCACATAGAACTCATTGAAAAAGGGTTTGTCGAAAGCCAACGTAAAGCGTCCTGTCTTCAACAGTTCGTCGCAGAGATAGTGAGCCCCCGCATAGGAGAGTTGTGCTGCCTCCTTCAAGCCCTGCTTACCCATCAGTGACAGATAGACCGTCACCCAAAGAGCCATCAGACTCTGGTTGGAGCATATATTAGAGGTTGCCTTCTGGCGGCGGATATGCTGTTCGCGTGCCTGTAAGGTGAGCACAAAGGCACGCTGGTCACGATTGTCCTTGGTCATGCCTACGATACGGCCCGGCATCTTACGGATGAGTTTTTCCGTACAGCACATATAGCCCACGTATGGGCCACCGAACTGCAAAGGGATACCCAACGACTGACCATCACCCACTGCAATGTCGGCACCCCACTCGCCCGGTGTTTTCAGCACGGCAAGATCGGCGGCGACACTGTCCATCACAAACAGAGCCTTCTGCTCATGACAGGCCTCGGCAAAACCGGTGATGTCTTCCACAATGCCGTAGACATTAGGCTGCTGCACGATGACACCAGCCACACCACCTTCTGCCAGACGAGTCTTCACATCGTCGAGACTGGTGGAGCCATCATGGACAGGCAACACGTCAAGTTCGATACCCTGATGCAGAGCGTAGGTCTTCAACACCTCGAAGGTGAGCGGGTTCATGCAACCTGACACAAGCACCTTGTTCTGTTTCTTACCAGCAGCCACCGCCATCATCATCGCCTCAGCACAAGCAGTAGAGCCATCGTACATCGACGCATTGGAGATGTCCATACCCGTCAGTTCGGCCATCATACTTTGGTACTCGAAGATATAATGCAGCGTGCCCTGTGAGATCTCTGCCTGATACGGCGTATAGGAGGTCAGAAACTCGGAGCGTGACAGGAGATTAGGGATCACGGAAGGGGTGTAGTGATCATATACACCCATGCCCGCAAAACAGGTGAGTTGCTTGTTCTTAGAACCCAGCAATTCAAATTCCTGGCGCACCTCCATCTCACTCGCCCCCAAGGGAATCTGATAATCGTCCTTGAAACGGATGCTTTCCGGTATCTGGGCATAGAGTTCGTTAAGGCTCTTCACCCCCACCTTTGCCAGCATCGTCTTCAAATCTTCCTCTGTATGTGGAAAATACTTATAATTCATAATCTATTATTATTATCAAGAATTTGAGAATTAGAGAATTACTTGCCCTGCAAGGATTAATTTGGCTAAACAAAAATACTCAAATTCTCTAATTCTTGATTACTTATCACAAAATTCAGCGTATGCAGTGGCATCCATGAGGTTGTCGAGGTCGGCCTTGTCGGAGAGTTCCACCTTGATGATCCAGTTCTCGAAAGCATCTTGGTTGATAAGTTCCGGTTGGTCCTCAAGGGCCTCGTTGATCTCTACGACGGTTCCACTAACGGGAGAGATCAGGTCACTGGCGGCTTTCACGCTTTCCACGGCACCGAACTCCTCACCTGCCGTTACCTCATCGTCCACCTCAGGCATATCCACATACACCACATTACCTAATGCGTTCTGGGCATAGTCTGTGATACCCACGAAACCATAGTCACCTTCTACTCTTACAAATTCGTGCGACTCCGAGTAGTAGAGTCCTTCAATTACTTTTGCCATAATCAATTATATTTAATATTTCATTCTTTCATTTCTTATAACTCTTGTTATAAAATTGTTTCTTAACCACCTTGCCGGGGAAGACCTTCTTGCGGATCTGAATCTGCACCTCGGTATCGAGTTTTGCATACTGGCTGTCGACGAGGGCCATGCACACACTCTTGTCTGTCGAGATGGTGTGGTAGCCTGTGGTCACCTCGCCAATAGGCTCGCCTTCCATATTCAGGACGGTGTAGCCATGACGGGGAATCGCCTTGTCGAAGAGTTCGATACCCACGAGTTTCTTGGCAGGACCCTCGGCTTTCTGTTTGGCAAGAGCCTCCTTGCCGATAAACTCAGCCTTGTCGAGTTTCACAAACATACCCAGACCTGCCATGATGGGGGTAATCACCTCCGAGAGTTCATCGCCATAAAGCGGCAGTCCCACCTCAAAACGCAACGTATCACGGCATCCTAATCCACAAGCCTGAACACCAGCGGCAATCAGTTTGTCCCAGCATTCACGAATGAAATCATGCGAGCCATATATCTCAAAACCATCCTCACCAGTGTAGCCCGTACGGGAGACGATGACGTCGCCGATAGTCTTCACGGTATAAAAGGTCAGTTCCTTACAAGAAAGGCCCAACACACGTTCCATGATGTCCTCAGCCTCCGGTCCTTGTACGGCAATCTGACCATAGAAGTCACTGCGGTTCTGCAAATCGATGTCGAAGCCTGCGGCATGCTCCTGCATCCAAGCCCAGTCCTTATCAATGTTGGCAGCATTGATGACAAGGAAGAAATCGTTCTCAGCCATCTTATACGCCAACAAGTCGTCGACGGTGCCACCATCCTCATAGCACATCATACCGTAGAGGATCTTCCCGATGGGCATACCCGAAACATCATTCGTAAAGATGTGGTTCACGTAGCGCTCGGCATCCTTGCCACGTACTGTCACCTCACCCATATGGGATACATCAAATAATCCCGCATGCTCCCGGACTGCCATGTGCTCCGGAGCAATACCGGCATACTGATAAAGCAAGGGCATGTCGAAACCTCCGAACGACACCATGGTCGCACCCAATGAGATGTGCTTGTCATACAGACAGGTACGTTTCTCTTTCTTTTCCAATTCTTGTTTTATTGCCATACATATATCTTTTTATAAACAAGGATTATATGGAATTATTCCTCATAATCATTATAATCCGTGTTTGAGTTTATTATTTCAACTTCTTGCGGCGTGAGCGTCCGCTCACCAACACAGAGAGTGTCTCGGATCAAGGTCTTCACCTCATCGAGTCCCAATGATGTATGATCTTTTAAAAAGGTGATGCGCTGACGCACGCTCTGGATACCTTTCTTCTCCAACTTCTCAGGCCCTGGGGTGATGGCATGGAGCATGTGTTCCATATTGGTGTCGTAGAGCAGCGTTGAATGGACGATGCTCCGTCCGCTCACATGATAGCAGGCCGTGCCACACACCTTACGGTCACCAATCATAATGTCGTTATGGCTCGAACCCGTAGCCTCAATGCCCATCTTTCGAAAAACGAGCAGCACCATATTGACAAAACGGTTGAAGGCAATGCCCACATGCTCCTCTGATGTCACGAATGAAAGCATGACATTGTCCATATCGGCATAGACACAACCTCCCCCACTCTTACGACGAACCACATGGATGCCGTGCTCACGACAGTAGTCGAGATTTACCTCGTTTTCAACCACCTGGTTGCGCCCAAAGATAACCGTTGGTTCCACTTGCCACATAAAGAAACAGTCGGGCTCATCGAGATGACGAGCCACATACTCCTCCATCGCCAGATAGAACGAAAGGCGACGTATTTCTGTAAATGGCAAAGCAACATATTTCATCTTTTAGGGAGCAGTCATTAAAATCTTCTGCAAAAATATAAAGTTTTTATGTAACAGCCAAACTATTTACCTTTTATTTTTGTGATTTCCAAAAAATATTTGGAATTTCGCTCACTTATTCGTATCTTTGCCCCGAAAATCAAAAAGGATGAAAAAAGGTATCTTCAAATCACGATGGGTGCGCCTTGCCGGGTGGACGATGGCAATAGTCATCGCCATTGTTGTACTATTATCGACTATTGCCAACAGCAGTTACGTAGAAGACAAACTGATCGGGCTGGCCACTGAAGCCCTTTCAAAGGAATTTAACACAGACGTCAAGATAAAGCATATAGACCTGAACCTGCTGGCACAGCATGCAAGTATCCAAGGTGTCACCCTGAAAGACATGGAGCAACGCGACATGTTGAAGATAAAGGAGATATGGGTCAACCTGAGACTGCGCCCCCTGTTGCACGGACAGATAGTCCTGAGGTCTGTTAAGGTAGACGACATCGACCTGCTCATTGTCAAGCCAGAAGACGGCCCGGCCAACTACCAGTTCCTGTTAGACCATCCCAAGAAGAAATCTCAGGACAAAAAGAAAAAGAAGGGCAGTGCCTTAAAAGTTGACTTGAATGGCGCCATCGTGAATAACGTACACATCAAATATAACCATGAGCCATACGATATCAACCAGATTGTCTATCACCATCTGTATGGCATACACACGGTGACTGTCCACCACCTGATTGCGGCTTGGAAACAATATAAGAAAAAGGGTATCACCGCCTGGAATATCGACAGTGGACTACTGACGATCAATATCTCAGATGACGGAAAGGAGAAGAGCATTGACATCAAAGGCCTGAATCTCCGCAGCGATAACCACCGTCCGCGCCGCAATACGGGCAAACCGCATCACGGTGCTTTCGATGATGGACATTTTGATATGATAGCGGATCTGAGTGCTGACATCCTTTACACAGGCAAAGACTCCATCACGGCACGACTTACAAGAGGATGTGTCAAAGACACGATAGGGGGCATCGACCTCACTGACTTGAAATCCGATATAGCCATTATTGGAAAGAAGGTGCATCTGACCAATACCGTCGTCCAGCAGACTACCACACGATTGGACATCCCCAAGGCAGAACTGAGACTGCCTGACAAAAAGAAAGGAAAAAACCTCAGTTACGATGCCGATTCCATCTATGGGCGTGCCATATTGAAAGACATCTCCAAGCCTTTTGCACCCGTATTGAATAAATTCACCATTCCACTGAACCTACGTCTCGCCTTAAACGGAACTGACAAAGGAATGAACTTCAGGAGCATTCATATTAACACCGATGACAACAAACTGATTATCAATGCCACAGGCAACCTGCGTGACCTGACGGACGGACGGAAACTGAATCTTCACTTCTTCGTTCACGATATGGTAGCAAAACCTGGTATCAAGGACAAGATTATTAACCAGTTTACGGTCAAGAAATACATGATGTACCAACTCTATGCCCTGGGCGTCATCAAATACCACGGCGATTTCGACATTTTATGGAAAAAACAGAAGTTCAGAGGGGTGCTCAATACAGAAAAGGGCGACATCGACTTCAATTTTGAAGTTGACGGAGCCAACAAATACCTGACGGGCAATGTCAGCACCGACTCACTAAAACTAGGCGAACTGTTTCAGTTGAAGAGACTGGGTGATATTGACTGCTCAGCCTCATTCTGCGTTGACATCTCGAAGGAACGCACCAAAGAGATGCGTAAGGAGAAAGAGGGGAAACTGCCCATCGGCAATGTGAAGGCCGACGTCAAAAAAGTGCAATATCGGAATATCACGCTCAAAAATATCGTCGCTGATATCCAGAGCGATGGTGCACTAGCTTCTGGCGATATCACGATGAAGGGCAACCTGACAGACCTGATGTTACAGTTTACCTTCACCAATACCAATGAAATGCAGAAAATGAAGGTCAAGCCGAAACTTAAATTCCGTAAATACGTCGAAGACGACTGATCTCCACGAGGCTTATCCCTGCAAGAAACGGAGTTCGGCTTCGAGCATCTCCAACTTTGCCATATGGAAACCCGCAGCACGGGCAATCTCAATCGGTCGGGTATAGAGATAGTGTATCTCCATCGGACGATGAAAGTCGTAGTCAAGTTTCATCGAAGGAGAATAAGGGGTCATGGCATCCGTCGTCTCAATCATCTTCTCAACAAAAGCCTCATCAACGCCACTAATGCCGAGGGCTCGCGAGGCACCCACCACCTCCATCATCAGATCGCGGATCAACTGACGGGTGGCAGGATTCTTCAGCAACAGGTCTGTACGGGTATTCAGAGCCACCGTCATCCCATTGAACGGCATATTCCAGACCGCCTTCTTCCAGCGAGCCTCCTCATAGGGCACCTGAGCCGCCTGTACACCGGCATTCGTAAAATCATTTCGGATGGCATTAAAGAGTGCCTCGTCCTTACATGAGAAGTTGCCCAGATTGATGCTGCCGTAGCACTGGTGGTTCACGCGTCCCGGCTCTGTCTTGGCAGAGCAGATGAACGCCAGTCCCGCTACCAACCGGACTTCCGGGAACATCTGTTGCACATCTGCCTCTACGCCGATGCCATTCTGTATCAGCACCACCACCGTACGCTCATGCAACAGGGGAGTCAAGAGTTCAGGAAGTAGATGATTGTTGGTTGTTTTCAATCCTACTATCACCACATCACATTTCGGCATATCCTTAGAAGAATGGTAGACATTGACATGATCCAGATGAAAAGAGCCGTCGCAGGAATCTACCTGCATACCACGTTCCTTCACATACTGATAGTCACTGTGAGACAGAAAATGGACATCCTGTCCACTATAAGCCAACTTGCTTCCATAATAGCCACCAATTGCTCCAACTCCAATGATTCCGTATCTCATTATTTGTCTTTTCTTATTTTTTGCATGCAAAATTAATAAAAAATTGTGAATTGTGCATTGTGAATTGTGAATTATTTGTATCTTTGCAAAGTTTATACATTTTTTTATGCTGTGGAACAAGATAATTTAAGACTATTAAGTAAAATACAATATCCAGAAGACCTACGCCAGTTGAAGGTCGATGAACTGCCTCAGGTATGTGACGAGTTAAGACAGGACATCGTCCAAGAACTGTCGGTTAATCCTGGACATCTGGCATCAAGCCTCGGTGTGGCAGAGATTACCGTTGCCCTGCACTATGTTTACAATACCCCTGAAGACCGCATCGTGTGGGATGTGGGGCATCAAGCCTATGGGCACAAGATACTGACTGGACGGCGCGAACAATTCTGCACAAACCGTAAGTTGGGAGGTATCAAACCATTCCCATCCCCTACCGAAAGCGAATACGACACTTTTGCCTGCGGGCATGCCTCGAACTCTATATCGGCAGCACTCGGTATGGCTGTAGCCGCCAAATTGGAAGGCAAGGAGAACAGACACGTGGTAGCCGTTATCGGTGATGGTGCCATGAGCGGCGGACTGGCCTTCGAAGGATTGAACAATGTATCATCGAGTCCTAACGACCTGTTGATTATCCTCAACGACAATAACATGTCCATCGACCGTTCGGTAGGCGGTATGAAACAATATCTACTGAACCTCAGTACCAACGAGACCTACAATGCCCTTCGCTTCAAGGCCTCAAGATGGCTGCATGGAAAAGGGATGTTAGAGGAAGACCGGCGGAAAGGACTGATCCGTCTGTCGAATGCCATCAAGAGTGCCATCTCTCACCAGCAGAATATCTTCGAAGGCATGAACATCCGCTACTTTGGTCCCTTTGATGGTCATAATGTGAAGGAACTGGTGCGTATCCTCCGACAGATGAAGGATATGAAAGGACCGAAATTATTGCATCTGCACACCCAGAAAGGACATGGCTATGCCCCTGCTGAAAAAGATGTCACCACGTGGCATGCCCCAGGAAAGTTTAATCCTGACACAGGTGAACGACTGGTGGACAACGACCCCAACAAGCCCCAGAAATACCAGGATGTGTTTGGTCATACCCTCTTGGAATTGGCTAAACAGAACCCCAAAATTGTCGGTGTGACACCCGCCATGCCCTCAGGCTGTTCCATGAATATTATGATGAAGGAACTGCCGGAGCGCACCTTTGATGTGGGCATTGCCGAAGGGCATGCCGTCACATTCTCTGGAGGTATGGCGAAAGACGGTCTAATTCCGTTCTGTAATATTTACAGTGCCTTCGCCCAGAGAGCCTTCGACAATATCATACACGATGTGGCTTTGCTGAATCTGCATGTGGTATTTTGCTTCGATCGTGCCGGCATCGTCGGCGAAGACGGGGCGACCCATCATGGTGCCTTCGATCTGGCCGCTCTGCGCCCCATCCCAAATCTAACCATCTCATCGCCGATGGACGAACACGAACTGCGCAGACTGATGTATACGGCACAACTGCCCGACAAGGGACCGTTTGTCATCCGCTATCCAAGAGGCGGTGGTGTGTTGCAGGACTGGCGCTGTCCGTTGGAAGAGATCAAGGTAGGCACTGGCAGGAAACTGCATGATGGCAAGGATGTCGCCGTATTAAGTATCGGCCCCATCGGCAATGATGTAGCAGAGGCGATCTCCTGTTTAGCCGAAGATTCTGAAAATACCAGTTTGTCCGTCGCCCACTACGACATGCGCTTCTTAAAGCCCATCGATGAAAACATCCTACAAGAGGTGGCAGAACGGTTCCAACGTATCATCACCATAGAGAACGGAGTCAAGACAGGTGGTCTCGGCTCTGCGGTACTGGAATGGATGAACGATCACGGTTACCATCCGCAAGTCACGCGATTAGGTATGCCCGATACAGACTTTGTGGAACACGGTTCCGTACCAGAATTACAGAAGATTGTCGGACTGGACAAGGAGAGTATCATCAAAGCAATAAAGAAAATATGAAAGTGGTCATTGTCGGTGCAGGTGCCGTAGGAACTCACCTGTCAAAACTGCTGTCGCGAGAGCATCAGGACTGTGTGCTCATCGACGACGATGAGGAAAGGCTGAGTTCACTCACCGATTACGACGTGATGACCTACAATGCCTCACCTACCAGTATCAAGGCCCTGAAGGAAGCCGACACACAACATGCCGACCTGTTCGTGGGTGTCACACCAGAAGAGTCGACGAACCTGACTGCCTGCATGATAGCGCACCAGTTGGGAGCCAAGAAGACTGTTGCACGTATTGACAACTACGAATACCTGAGTCCACAGAACAAGGATCTTTTCAGGAACATGGGCATTGATTCACTCATCTATCCTGAGGTTTTGGCTGCCATCGACATCAATAATGGTCTGAAACTGTCGTGGGTACGCCAGCGCTGGGATGTGCATGACGGAGCCCTGACCTTGCTAGGTATCAAACTGCGTGAGACGGCAGAGATTCTAAACCAGCCCCTGCGCCAACTCTGTGGACCTGACGATCCCTATCATGTCGTGGCTATCAAACGTAGCGAAGAAACCATCATCCCAGGCGGACTCGATGAACTGCGCGTAGGTGACCTTGCCTACTTCATGACTACTCAGGAGTATATTCCCTATATCCGGAAGATTGTGGGCAAAGAGCATTATGCCGATGTCAAGAATGTCATCGTGATGGGAGGTGACAAAACCTCCGTCCGCGCAGCCCTCACTGCCCCCGACTATATGAATGTGAAGATCATCGAGAAGGATCCTGAGCGTTGCGAGAAACTCAACGAACTGCTTGGCGATAGTGACACGATGGTG
>Ga0247610_10002282_pt1 | contig 22396 bp, 16 predicted proteins | sample 174DNAGHGhighgp2_FD_193483 | JGI IMG/M metagenome (GOLD analysis project Ga0247610, IMG submission 193483) | Sheep rumen microbial communities from Palmerston North, Manawatu-Wanganui, New Zealand - 1742 DNA GHGhigh gp2 | ecosystem: Host-associated > Mammals > Digestive system > Stomach > Rumen...
ATGTCGCCAATGATGATGATGCCTTGCAGGTCGGGACGGTACCACTTGTGGTAGTAGGCGCGCAGGGCCTCATGGTCGAAGCCGGTGATGACCTCTTCGGTTCCGATAGGCATGCGGTGGCCGTAGGGACTGTTGGGGTAGATCTCGGGCAACATCTTCTCCCACATGCGCTGCTGGGCGTCGTTGCGGCTGCGTTTCTCCTCAAGGATGACGCCGCGTTCCTTGTCGATCTCCTCGCCTTCGAGCGAGATGAAGCTCGACCAGTCGTGGAGGATGAGGATGCACGAGTCAACGAGGTTCATGTTGGTGGTCGGCACATTGGTGAGCATGTAGACGGTCTGCTCGATGCTGGTCCATGCGTTGACGTTTTCGCCGAACTTCACGCCGTTGTGCTCCATGTAGTTGAGCAGTTTCTTGCCGGGGAAGTTCTTTGTGCCGTTGAAGGCCATGTGCTCCAGGAAGTGGGCCAAACCTTGCTGGTCGTCTTCTTCAAGGATAGAGCCGACTTTCTGCGCGATGTAGAAGTTGGCGCGCTGGGCGGGTTTCTCGTTGTGACGGATGTAGTAGGTCAATCCGTTCTCCAATTTGCCTCTTCTGACGTTCTGGTCGAAGGGCACGGGCATGGCTTGCTGGGCGAACATGGTCGCGCTCAGGGCAAGCATAGCCAAAAGGGTTAGTGTTAGTCTTTTCATTTTTTATAGTTGTTAGTTGTTCAGTTGTTCAGTTGAAACAGGTCGTTGAGCCTGTCGAAACGCCGTCTCAAAAATAGTCGGCCCTTCGCCTTTTATCGGTCGGCCACTTTTATCGGTCGGCCCTTCGACCCTTCGACGGACTCAGGGCTCAGGGGCCTTAGATCTTAGTATAAATGCACCACATACTTCTCCAAAAAATACTCCTCCTTATACCACTTGCTGATAATGGCTTTTTTGTGCTTCCAGTAACGGCCAAGTGAATTGAACTCTTCTGTCAGGTCGCCGCCTTTCAAGTATATGATGCCGCCTGCTTCTGCGTCGCCTCTGATCCTCAACTTGTTGCCTGCGAGGTTGGCAATCTCGGGTAAGGTCATCACGGCGCGACCGGTAATCACGTCGAACTTGTCATTTACTTCCTCGGCGCGTTTGTGTTCTGCCACCACATTCTCCAGCCCGATGGCGTCTTTCACGGCATTCACTACCATGATTTTCTTACCCGTTCCGTCGATGAGGTAGAACTCGGTTTGCGGGAACATGATGGCCAGAGGGATGCCGGGGAAGCCGCCTCCCGTGCCGAGATCCATGACTTTCATGCCTGGCAACAACTCGTAGTATTTGGCGATGGCTAACGAATGCAACACATGGTGCTCATAGAAGTGCTCCATGTCTTTGCGTGAGATGACGTTGATCTTGCTGTTCCAGTCCAAGTATAAGTCTTTCAGTTGGTTATACTGCTCTCTCTGCTTGTCGTCCAAATCGGGGAAATACTTGAATAGGCTGGTCGTATCCATAGTTCGCAAAAATTGGCTTCAAAGATAGTGCTTTTTTCGGAGTTGGGGCGTTTTTATTTTAGTTTTATACGATTTTCAAGGTTTTTACGTTGATTACTATGGCTTATGGCAGATGACTATGGCTTGATTCATCTGAGCCATCAGCAAAAGCCATCGGCCATAGTCACAGACCATAGTCAAACAAACTGAAACAAAATGAAAAAACTAGCCCTACTCCTGATTCTTTCATTTCCATTGGGACTTCTCGCACAAAGAATCACACCTGAGGAATACATCAAGACCTATAAGGACATCGCCATCCGCGAAATGAAGACCCATAAGATTCCGGCGTCTATCACTTTGGCGCAGGGGCTTCTTGAGTCGGGCGCTGGCAACAGCACCTTGGCGCGCGAGGCCAAGAACCATTTTGGCATCAAGTGCCACAAGGGCTGGACGGGCGACACCTACTATATGGACGACGATGCCAAGAACGAGTGTTTCCGCAAGTACAAGAACGCCGAGGAATCTTTCCGCGACCATTCCGAGTTCCTAACCACGCGCAGCCGCTATTCGGCACTTTTCGACCTCAAGATTACCGACTACAAAGGCTGGGCCAAGGGGCTTAAGGCGGCAGGTTATGCCACCAATCCCAAGTATGCCCAGTTGCTCATCGACCGCATTGAGCTCTACGACCTTACCCAATACGACAAAATCGCCTTGGGTAAGATTAAGGAGAGTGATATTGAGCCCATTAGTCCTGAGGCTGAGGAGTTTTTTGAACTGGCCTTTTCACCCCAGGATAAGTCGGTGTTTCCTTTGGCCGACATGACCCCTGAAGGGCGTTTCCTTTACGAGAACAACGGCGTGCTTTTCGTCTTCGCTAAGGAAGGTGAGACGCCTGAAGGCTTGGCCAAGGCCTTTGGCATCAAGATGAAACGCTTCTGTCAGTACAACTGCCTGAAACATCCTGAGGAGATGGTCTTCCACAGCGGCGACGTGGTGTATCTTGAGAAGCTGAGAAACAAGAACTGGAAAGCCAAGAAATACACCGTCCAGGAAGGTGAGACCTTACGTGATGTGGCCTTGCGTTTCGCCGTGAAGCCCAACAAGATCTTGAGGAAGAACGGGCTTAAGGAAGGGGCGAGGCTGCACAAAGGGCAGGTGCTTTGGCTGAGGTAAGGATTATTGTCATTCATGGGTCCTTCGTCAATGCGTGTGTCCCTAGTCATTGCGTGGAACGAATCAATCTAGGGTGATAACCAGCAGTAAGGCAATACCATCAACTTCAAGTCCCATGCCTAGATTAACTACGTTGAATCTGCGATTTGCTTCGTCTTTCCTCCTCGCAATGACGCGAAGCGACGACGGTTGGGTCTCATCCCGAGTTGCAACTTGAATAAAAAACACTACCTTTGCATGCAAATACCCCCAACAATTATGGAAAAGAAAGGATATGTGTACCTATTGTTCAGCCGCAGAAACGGGACCATATATACAGGCGTGACATCCAATTTGAAACGTCGTGTCAATGAACATAAAACGAAATTCCACCCCAATAGTTTCTCGGCAAGATATAGTGTTGACAAGTTGGGGTATTATGAAGTATATGATTCTATCAAAGTAGCGATTGAAAGGGAGAAACAAATCAAAGGCGGTTCAAGAGCCGCAAAACTTGCCTTGATTGAAGGGATGAATCCCAGGTGGGAGGATTTGTACTATTCATTATAGTCCCATGCCTAGATTGCTTCGTCGTGCCTCCTCGCAATGACGGGACCCTGACTACGGCAAGGCCTTAAGTCATTGCGTGGAACGAAGCAATCCTGAGAGGCAACCAGCAGAAAGGCAGTTCCGTTAGCAATCAGTCCCATGCCTAGATTGCTTCGTCGTGCCTCCTCGTAATGACGGGACCCTGACTACGGCAAGGCCTTAAGTCATTGTGAGGAACGAAGAAATCTAGAGTATCAACCAGCAGAAAGGCAGTTCCATTTGCCATCAGTCCCATGCCTAGATTGCTTCGTCGTTCCTCCTCGCAATGACGGGAATCCGACTAGGGCAGGGGGGGCAAAACAAAAAGGCCGGCAGCGAAAGCTGTCGGCCTTATGTTGACCATTAGAATGGTAATTAATCCTCTTTGCGGCGTTTGCCGACGAGGTAAGCTGCGCCAAGGGCGGTCAGCACGGCGATGCCGGTGCCGAGGGGGGCGTCAGCGTTTTCATCGCCACCATGGTTAGGCAGGCTAGGAGTAACCAAACCAGAGTTGGTACGTTCTTTTTGGCCAGGGGTGTTGCCTCTTTGGAAGAGACCTCCGCCTTCGGCGAAAGTGGTCATGCTCAGTCCGAGGACGATAGCTAATGTCAGTGCTAATTTCTTCATTGTTCTTTCTAAGTTTTATGTTTGTCTGTGTGTTTAACTATCTTTATTTAGCTTATTTGGCTTTTAGCTCTTAGCCGTTAGCTATTAGCTTGGTTTGCGACCGTGCTAATAGCTAACAGCTAATGGCTAATAGCTTATATTCACTTCACGACCACCTTTTGGACCTTGACGTTGCTGCCGTTGACGAGGCGGATCATGTAGACGCCTGCGGCGGCCTTGACGTTGACGTTGGCGCAGCCGTTGATGTTTTCGCTGCTGAGGATACGGCCGTTGACATCCATCACTTGGACAGTGGCGTTGCCTTCGTTGTTGATGACGAAGCTGCCGTTGCTGAAGAAGGCGAAGGTGTCATCGTCGCCGTTGTTGCCGGTGGCGAACACCAGCTTGAAGCGGTTGGCGTAGTCGGTCGTGTTGGCCTCGAAGTTGTAGCTCGGGTTGGCGAGCAGGTCGGTCTCGATGCCGGTCATGTTGTCGATGAGGTGGAGGTAGGCGAAGCTGACTTCTTCGGCGTTGAAGCTGAGGGTGTAGTTGCCATTGTTCTCGGCCTTGAAGCTGACGGGCATTTCACCCATGTTGCTTTCGGTGCTCATGATGGAGTAATCCTTACCTTCAACAGGCATGTAGATCTTAGAGCTGTTCTCGCGGAAGCTCATCTTGCCCATTCTTTGGTTGCCGCCGAAGACGAGTATGGCGTTGTCCAATTGCTTGTTGGCGTGGCGCAGGCTCACGTTGAGCTTGCCTTCGTTTTGGACGGTAGGTTGCGTTGTGGTAACGTAGACATATCCAGAATAGCCACCTTCTTCGCTAGAAGCTTCATAGAACACACCTTCAAGAGGATTGATAGCAGTACCAGCGGGCATGTTCTCAAATCCGGTGCCATCAGCTTTCATTCTGATGAAAGGCAGAGCATTGCCCGCTGCAGTTCCATCGATAAGATAGGCATCGCAAACAAAGCTGTTGCCGAGGAGGAACCAACCTGGGAAGTCATAAGTATTATCGCTTGAAGCAGCAAAGCATTGTTGGTATAAAGAGGCGTTTGCGGCTTTAATTGTGCCGGTGATGCTCAGTTCCGTGCCTTGTTCGTTGGCATAGAGGTAACCAACGGAATTGTAGATGCTGCTGCTCAGGCTGCTGAATGCATTGGCTTTATAGTTTCTCCATTCATCGTCTTGAGTGTAATCCCAGCTGTAAAGGTCATAGTTGCCTGCAAGGATGCCGTCAGTACCATCTGCCTTAGGAGTGTAACTTGAGGTAGTCGGGTTGGTAATGAGGTAGTATCCACCATTTTCAGTCCAATGATTGATGGTCTTCTTCACGGTGGCTTTTACACCAGAGTTCAAGTGTTTCAGCTTACCACCATCAGCGATAGTGAGGGTGTAGGCGTTAGTACCGGTGGTGCCAGCAATACTAGCAGCTTCGGCCTCGCCTGTGATGGTGACGTTGGCACGGAGTTCAACATTTTGTTCAATGGTAGGAACGCCAACGGGACTCCAGTTGCTGGCTTCATTCCAGTTGCCTTCGGTGATGAAGAGCTTGTTGTTTGGCGACATAGTTGTGAAGCTCACAACTTCACTTTCTGCATCCTCATTGCAGCTGGGGACGATCTTGACGAGGTACACACTGCCGGGGTTGAGACCTGTAAGAGCACACTCATTGGTAGTGACGTTGATAGGTTCATTCCAAACGCGGTTGACCTTTACCAAGTTAATATTGTCGACGGCAAAGTAGTCGCCAGAAGGATCAACGGAACTGTCCTTAGTGTAGGACCATTTGAAAGTATGCTCGCCCTCAGCGACTTCAAAGCTGTAGTGGTTCCAACCAGTAATGTTGGCACCGGCATAGAGCATTCTTGTGTCGTCGATGTAGAATTCGCAGTAGTCCCAGTAGGAAGAAGTTCCTTCACCCTTGCACTCTGCATCGAATTCAATCATGCCGTTAGTAGTAAGGGTGTAGGTGAACGAAATCTCTGATGTTGTGCTGCCTTGGCCAGCATTGCCGCTCTTCATGCAGTAGCCGCCATTGCCTTCAACGACGCTCCAGGCATATTGACTTTCGTTAATCCATGTTGCAGGGATGGTTTGATCTTCAAAGTCAACATCAACATAATTCTCGGCAGCTTCGTCGTGTCCGACAAATACATCGTAGCTTTCGCTGTCGCCGGTCCAGTTGACGGTGGCGGTGTAGTGCTCGATATTCGTGACGGTGATATTTGCAGGCACGGGGCATTCTGCAAGGGTGGTAAAGTTCAATGTGCTGGTCCATGCGCTGACGCCATCTTCGCTACCGCAGTTGTTGCGCACTTTCACAGTGTAGGCAGTTTCTGGGGTGAGGTCAGTCAAGGTGTAAGTAACAACACCTTCATTAATGGTCACGTCGGCTTCTTCAATGTCAACGAGGTTTTCTTCGTCATTATTGATGCAGAGCTGCCAAGCTGTGGCATCGCTTGTCCAGGTGAGACCAACTTGGGTAGATTTCAGGCTGTTTTGAACAATCTGGAAGCTAGTGGGGGCAACGCAGGCAACGGGTGTGGTGAAGTGGACAGAGGTGCTGTATTCGCTCTCGTCGTCATCACCGCAATGGGCCTTCACGCGCACGTAATAGGTGGTCTCAGGTGCGAGGCCGGCAAAGGTGTAGGTAGGCGTGTCTTCAACAGTTTCAGTCAAAACCTCTGCAAAATCCGCACTGGTGCTGTATTCAACAATCCAGGTGTTGGCTTCACCGTTTTCGGTCCAGGTGATGGTGGCGTTGTGGGCGGTGACGCTGTTGGCAGTCACGGCCAAACCCGTAGGTTTCGGGCAGGTGGGCATGGCCTTCACAGTAAGGTTGTCCATATAGGTGCTGGTGCAATATTGGCTCTCGCCGCGCAGGATGATGTAGCAGGTGCCGCTCATGCCGATGGGAATTTCGTAGGTGTACCAACCTGTTGCACTTTCAGCAGGAATAACATCATTTCCAGTGTTGTATTGACGAGGAACGAAAGCCAACTCTGTGGCGCCTTCGATTTCGCCGTCGGTGCTGGCATAAACACGAATACCTTCATAGATGTTATTGTTGTTGTAGGTGCTGTTGCTACGATAGATATCCAAGGAGAATTCGTAGTTTGCAGGCAGGGTCATTTCGGGCAGCACGAGTTTGGTCAGAGTGCCTCCTGCCATGTCGGGCAGCTGCAGCTGATGGGTGGCGTTGCCTGCATTGCTAGAAGTGTACACTTTGAAGACATAGGTTCCATCGCCTTCGATATGCTCGTTCACCCAGCAGGGATCTTCGAAGTTACCGGAAGCATAGCTTTCGAAAGTCTCCGTCCAGGGGAAGGTGGTGATGGCACCGCAGGCGGTGGTGAAGCTCACGCTCTTCCAGCCGCTGGTGGCATCGTTGCAAACACTCTGCACACGGGCTTGGTAAGCCGAGCCAGGGGTGAGGCCGGTCAGAATGCAGGTAGTGACAGTAGTGTTGGCCAAGAAGCTGGTCCATTCAGCGTCGGAAGCCAACTTGTATTCCACGTTGTAGTTGCCGCTACCGCCGGTCCACGTCAGTGTGGCATCGTCGCTGGTGATGTCTTCAGCAACTAAGGTTTCGGGTTTCTCGCAGATATCGCCGCTTCCAGCAGTATAGGTGAAAGTGGTCTTGGGGATGAAGTTCTTTTGAGAGAAAGTAACACCATCAAGGCTACTACTGCTATAGCCTTGTCCGCTGGCTCCATTGACAGATGCACCAGCAAAGGTGGCACTCTTGTAGTTCCCCTTGGCAATTTGGTACACTCCAATGAGGAGATTGCCTCCTCCGTAGACGTAGTTGTCGGAGAAAGCCACGGTCATGGTGCTTTGGGTGCCGTCAAGCAAACCTTCATAAACGATGGTGGCATTGCCTGGGCCGTAGTAGCTGTTGATAGTGGCATCGTCCACTTCCATAAGGAACACTTGGAAAGTGCCCGTCCATGCATCGCTTGCAGGAGAGATCGTATAGAAATCCATTTGTGAGATGGTGCCGCCGTTCATGCTTTCCAGTTGTTCAGCAGGAACGACAATCTCACATTTTAGGTAGGCATCGGCCCACAGGCCGTGAACAGGGACGTTAGAACTTGTCGCTGTCCCGTCTTCGTAGATGGTCAAGGTCTCTTGAGCCATCATTGCCAACGGCGCAAAAACGGCCATCAGCAGCAGGAGAAGTAATGATTTTTTTCTCATACTTTTTGAATTTTAATTGGTTAAGTTATTTGTTAATAATTGTGTTAATTGTTTGTGTTTCAGTTGGTTTGTTTTTAGTTTCGTTAGTTGGTCCTTGCATGTTACACTATACATAGTGGCTGCAAAAATAGGAAAAAAAAACATAGTGTGACAAAAAAGTGGAAAAAGAAAGGTTTTTTTTCGATTCTTTTACCACTTGTCAGGAAATACGAAACGCCTCTTTGGCGAATTGTTTTATTTTTTTACAAAACGCTGGGGCGTCACCTTGTCCTTCGTGCGAAGGGTGAGGAGATAGACTCCAGCGGGCAAGGCATGCACGTCGATGCTGAACTTGCTGCCGCTTGCCGCTTGGCGGAGCAGCAACGCACCGGTCATGTCGTAAACCTCAACCTGCTCAACGGCTTCGTCGCTCACCACACAGAGGCGGTCAACGGCAGGGTTGGGGTAAACCGTAACGGCCTCGGTGCCATGGTCGGTCACTTGGTCGTAGGTCCGGTAAAGGGTGATGCCGTCAACGTTGAGCATAAACTGGTTGGAGCAGCTGAAGTGGATGATGGCCACGTAGATGTCCTGTCCCTGGTAGGCACGGAGGTCAACGCTGTAGTAATGCCAGCTGCCGGCGCCTTTGGCGTCCATGTCGGCTTCCCAAACGATGGTGAAGTCGCTCGGGTCGGTGTTGCCTTGGGTGGAGACTGCCACGCCGAAGTGTTCTTCGGGATGTGTGGCATCCTGGGCGCAGGCGATGAACGAGATCTCCTCGCAGTCGAGCTTGTAGGGCGACACCAGCAGGTTTTTGGGATAGAGTATGATGTCGTTGAGGTCGTCGTAGGAGGCCGAGGTCACGCTGTAGGGGTTTTCGGTGTTGCCCCAGTTTTGGCGTATCTCCCAGTTGCGTCCGTCGCCATCGCCGTCGATGGTGGTCCAGCGCATGATGCCGTCGTTGAAGTCATAGAAGAGGTCGCCCTCGGGCGGGGTGGGCGGGGCGGGGGTGTAGTCGCCCAAGGCATAGATGCCGATGAGGTTGGGGCTACGGTCGACGGAGCCGAAGAAGCAGGGCGTGCCGTTGCACTCACCGATGAAGGCGCCGCCAGCGCTGCAGCCCGATCCAAAGCCTGGGGTGACGGAGAAGTCGAAGATGTAGTTGGGGCTCATGCTGTCGGCGTCGATGTTGTAGTCGAAGACGTGGGCAGTGAAGCCCTGCACGGCAAAGAGGTAAAGGTGGTGCGAGCCGTCTTCGTCGGTGAAATAGCCGGTGCCGTGCACGGTGTGCCCGCCAAGGTTGTGCGCCGTGGCCGTCCTGACGACAGCGCCGGTGCGGTCGACGAGCTTGAGGTCGAGATGGAGGTTGGGGCTTTCGCCTGTGGCCCTTTCGCCTACCCAGAAGGCGTCCTCAATGGGGTCGTAACTGCAGGTGCCCAGCTCGTTGAGGTTGGTGTTGATTTGCGCGACGAGGGTCTTGGTGCTAAAGTCGACACACCAGATGGTGCCGGTGTGGGCGTCGCAGCCGTAGACGTACTGGCCGTCGTAGGTCATGTCGCGCATGTAGTGGTCGGAGTCGCCGAAGCCGGGGATGTTGAACTCTTCGATGAGGTTGCCGTCGAAGTCGTATTTGTAGAACATCGACAGCACCGTCGACGACGTGCCCCAGGCGCTGGTGTATATGTATTCGCCGTCGTATATCACGCCGTGCTGGCGGCCTGTGGAGCAGACGAACGAGTTGATGAAGTCCCATTGGTCGCGTGGGGACTGCTGTTGGGCTTGCGCTGTCCATGGCGCGATGATGGCGAGGAAAAGGATTAATAATAGGTGTTTGTTTTTCATAATGTTTATGGTTTAAATAATGTGATAACGGTTTGAAAATGAGTTTTAGTAATGCCGCAAAGATAAGACTTTTTTTTCATGCATAAAACGCATTTCCCATAAAGTAATTTAGGACACCTTATTAATTATAGAATCCATTAATTAATAATTAATCCACGAAGGCGGTGGGGATTCCCTGTCATTGCGCGGACACCGCGTCATTGACTCGCTTTGCATCGTCGTGCCTCCTCGCAAATCGAAGATTCGACGGAGTCAATGACGCGAAGCGACAACTGTACAACTGAACTTAAGATTCGACTCTAGACTGCTTCGTTCCTCGCAGTGACGCAAGTGTCAACTGAACAACTGAACTTAAGATTCGACTCTAGACTGCTTCGTTCCTCGCAGTGACGCAAGCGTCAACTGAACAACTGAACTTAAGATTCGACTCAAGACTGCTTCGTTCCTCGCAGTGACGCGAAGCGACAACTGCTAACTGAACAACTCCAAACTCCTAACTAATACAGCTCCTCCCTCAAATACTTCGCAGTGTAACTCTCCTTGCACTTAGCCACTTCCTCTGGCGTGCCTTGGCAGACGATGCGTCCGCCTCGGTCGCCACCTTCGGGTCCCATGTCGATGATCCAGTCCGCCATCTTGATGACGTCCATGTTGTGCTCGATGATGAGGACGGTGTTGCCTTTGTCGACGAGCTTGTTCAACACATGCATCAACACCTTGATGTCTTCGAAATGCAGGCCTGTGGTGGGCTCGTCAAGAACATAGAGGGTCTTGCCTGTGTCGCGCTTGGCGAGTTCGGTGGCCAGCTTCACGCGTTGTGCCTCACCACCGCTGATGGTGGTGGAGGCCTGTCCTAGGGTGAGGTAGCCCAATCCGACATCTTTCAAAGTCCTAATCTTCTGAATAATGCTTGGAATGTTCTCGAAAAACTCCACCGCCTCATTGATGGTCATGTTGAGCACGTCGTTGATGGATTTGCCTTTGTAACGCACCTCCAAGGTCTCGCGGTTGTAGCGTTTGCCTTGGCATTCCTCGCATAACACCGTCACGTCGGGCAGGAAGTTCATCTCAATGACGCGCACGCCTGCGCCTTTGCAGGCTTCGCAGCGACCACCTTTCACGTTGAAGGAGAAACGTCCCGCCTTGTAGTTGCGGATCTTTGACTCGGGCAGTTCGCCATAAAGTTTGCGGATGTCGTCGAAGACCTTGGTGTAGGTGGCAGGGTTGCTTCGCGGTGTACGTCCAATCGGTGCTTGGTCGATTTGGATGATTTTGTCGATTTTCTCCAAACCTTCGATGCTGTCGTAAGGCAGGGGCTCCTTCACCGAGCGGTAGAACTTTTGGCTGAGGATGGGGGAGAGGGTCTCATTAATTAAGGTAGACTTGCCTGAGCCGCTGACGCCTGTCACGCAGATCATCACGCCGAGGGGCAGTTTCAAATCGACATTCTTCAAATTATGTCCTTTCGCACCTTTGATGGTGAGGAAGTCGCCTTCCAAGGGTTTACGCCTTGTCTTTGGCACTTCAATTTGGCGGATGCCGTTGAGGTAGTCGCAAGTGATGGAGTGCCCGGTCTTGGTCTCGGAGGGCTTGCCAGCAAAAACGACTTCGCCGCCGTGCCTTCCCGCACCTGGGCCGATGTCGACGAGATAGTCAGCGTTGAGCATGGTGTCTTTGTCGTGTTCCACCACAATGACCGAGTTGCCGATGTCACGCAATTCCTTCAGGGACTCGATGAGGCGCTGGTTGTCGCGCTGATGCAAGCCGATGCTGGGCTCGTCCAAAATATACAAAACACCTGTCAGTTGCGAGCCGATCTGTGTGGCCAATCGGATGCGTTGCGCCTCGCCGCCCGACAAAGATGCCGCAGGACGGTTCATGTTGAGGTAGTCGATGCCGATGTCGAGGAGGAAATGCACGCGCTTATGGATTTCACGCAGGATTTCCTTGGCGATGTCGTTTTGACGTTCGGTGAGTTTGCTTGGCAGCTCGTCGATCCACTTGCCGAGGCTGAGGGTGTCCATGTTGGCTACCTCGGCGATGTTCTTTCCGTCGATGCGAAACCATTGCGATTCTTTCTTCAACCTTGTGCCGTTGCAAACGGGACAACTCACATGGTTCATGAACGAGCCAGCCCAGCGTGCGATGGCAGCCGAGGCTTCCTCGTTGTTCTGGTCTTCGATGAAGTTGATGATGCCCTCGAAGTTGATTTTGACGGTTGAGGTGATGCCGAGCGTCTCGCGTTTCACGTCGAAGGTCTCGTTGGTGCCATAAAGGATGACGTCGAGGGCCTCCTCTGAGATGTCTTTCATTGGAGTGTCGAGGGTGTAGCCGTATTTCAGGCCGATGGCCTCCAGCTGTCGGAAGATCCAGCTTCCAGCCTTGTATTCACCTGCGGGAGCCAAGCCGCCTTTGCGGAGACTTAGATTCGGATTGGGGATGAGTTTCTCCTTGTCCACTACTGCGATTTCGCCCAAGCCGTTGCACTTGGGGCAGGCGCCGTATGGTGAGTTGAACGAGAAGGTGTTGGGCTCGGGGTCTTCGTAGGAGAGGCCAGTGGTAGGACACATCAGCAGTCGACTGAAATAGCGCAGCTGCTCGGTGTCGTTGTCGAGCACCATGAGTAGGCCCTTGCCATAGCGGAAGGCGGTCTGCACCGACTTCTTGATGCGGGTGAGGCTGTCTTCGTGCACTTCGATGCGGTCGACAACAATCTCGATGTCGTGGGTCTTGTAGCGGTCCACCATCATGCCGAACTCAATTTCGCGCATCACGCCGTCGACGCGAACTCTGGTGAATCCCGCTTGACGTATATGCTCGAACAACTCACGGTAATGACCCTTACGGCCTCTGACCGCGGGTGCCAAAATATTGATGCGCCTGCCATCAAATTCTTTAAGTATTAGGTCGGTGATTTGCTCCTCGGTGTAGCGTACCATCTTTTCGCCCGTGTTGTAGGAATAGGCCTCGCCGATGCGGGCATAGAGCAGGCGCAGGAAATCGTAGATCTCGGTGATGGTGCCCACGGTGGAGCGCGGGTTCTTGTTGACCGACTTTTGCTCAATGCTGATGACGGGGCTCAGACCTGTGATCTTGTCGACATCGGGGCGTTCCATGTTGCCGATGAACTGTCGCGCGTAGGCTGAGAAGCTCTCCATGTAGCGGCGTTGTCCCTCGGCATAGATGGTGTCGAAGGCCAACGACGACTTGCCACTCCCGCTGATGCCAGTGACGACCACCAAGGCATTGCGGGGAATGGAAAGGTCAATGTTCTTCAGGTTGTTTTCCCGAGCACCGAGAATCTCTAGGGTTTTGTCTTCTGAAAATTCGTTCATGGTTGTCGCCTATTGCAGAGACGCATTGAATGCGTCTCTTACATTGTTGTTATATCATCTATTTCGAGACGCATTCAATGCGTCTCTTGCGTTTTTTTGTGTCATCTGTAGCGAGACGCATTCAATGCGTCTCTACAGATTCATTCCGCTTTTCTCATTTTCCCATGTGTTTTGGCATAATCTCCCGTCGGGATCTTGATGTCGTAGCTGTTGCCTTCGGAGATGGTCAACGAGGTGCCGCGCAACCAGGGATTGAAGTATCTCAGCATTTTGTAGTTCGTTCCTTGGTCGTAGGCGAATTGTACCAAATCGGGGATGGATTGCGTGACGGTGACGGTCTTGGTCTCGTAGGGTCGGTACCAGCCGTTGTCGCTGATTTGGAAACCGTATTTCTCGGGGTTCTCGGTGATGAGTTTCAAGGCAAGGATGCGGAATACGTAGCATTGTGTTTCCTCGGGCAGGAGCATGTCGTAATATGAGTCCACACGCTGCTCGTCTTTGGTCTTGCTGATGCGTCCGTTGCCGCAGTTGAATGCAGCGGCGGCCAAGGTCCAGCTGCCGAACTTGCGGTAGGAGGCTTTCAGGTATTGGCAGGCGGCCACGGTCTCTTTTTCCACGTTGTAGCGCATGTCCACCTCTTTGTCAATCTCCAGGTTGTATTCCTTACCTGTGCCTTCGAGGAATTGCCAGAAGCCGACCGCCTTAGAGGGCGAGACGGCATTGGTGAGCGAACTCTCGCACATGCAGAGGTATTTGAAGTCTTCGGGCAGTCCGTATTTCTCCATGATGGGTTCCATGACGGGGAACCAGCGGGTGCTTCGCTTCAGCAGAAACAAGGTGCTGGAATGCAGGTACGAGTTGACGATCAGCTCGCGCTCCAGCCTCTCGCGGACATAGAACAGGTCCATGGGCACTTCCTCGCCGCAAAAAGTCAGGGTTTCGGGCAGGTCGATGTCGTGGGTGATGTGTTCGATACGGTCGAAAGCGAGGAACTCACGGTCAGTGCCTTCGTATTCTTCCAGTTGTTCGTCGTTGGATTGTGCCAGCGAAAAAGTGATGGCTGCGGATACACCTATTAATATAATAGCCATTCCGCAGGCGATGAGGATGTTTCTAGTTTTCATATAGTGGATTTCAAATTTCAAGATTAGTTTGGCTTTTAAGCTGTCAGCTCTCAGCAATCAGCTTTCAGCAGGTTGGGACCGAGCTGATAGCTGACTGCTGATGGCTGAAAGCCAGATGATGATATCAAAACGGACTAATAAAATCCTTGAACATCGGCGAAACCTTGTCCTTGTCGGATAGAATCGGGTTTTCGATGTCCCAGTTGATGTTCAGGTCGGGGTCGTTCCAACGGATGCTGCCTTCTGAGGCTTTGTTGTAGACGTTGGTGCACTTGTAGGTGAACACCGAATGGTCTTCGAGGCACACGAAGCCATGGGCGAAGCCTTCCGGAATCCAATACATGAACTTGTTGCCTTCGGTCAGCACCACCGACTCCCATTGGCCGTAGGTGGGCGATCCCTTCCTCAAATCAACGGCTACGTCCATGACGGCACCTTTCACCACGCGCACCAGTTTGCCTTGGACGAAGGGCGGTTTTTGGAAATGCAGTCCGCGCAGCACGCCTCGCATCGACTGCGACTCGTTGTCCTGCACGAAGGTCATGTCCAGCCCATGCTGGGCAAAGCGCTCTTTGTTGTAGCTCTCGAAGAAATAGCCCCGCTCGTCAGTGAACACGTCGGGCTTGATGACCAACAGGTCTTTTATCTTGGTTTCGATGATTTCCATGGTGATAATAATTTGGAATGCTGAATGCTGAATGCTGAATGTTGCTTGCCCTTCATTCAGCATTCATAATTCAGCATTCAACATTAAAGGTGCACACATTCATTATACGCTGCGGCAGCAGCCTCCATGATGCCTTCCGACATGGTGGGGTGGGGGAACACAGCGTGGATGATGTCTTCGCCCTTGGCACCTAGCTCACGGCAGAGCACAGCAGCGGCTACCATCTCAGTCACGTTGTCGCCGACCATGTGACAGCCCAGCCAGTCGCCGGTCTTGGCGTCGAAGACGACCTTGATGAAGCCGTCGCGATTGCCAGCAGCGGTAGCTTTGCCCGAGGCAGTGAAGGGGAACTTGCCGATCTTCACCTCATAGCCTGCGGCGATGGCCTTCGCTTCGCTCAGGCCGACGGAGGCAATCTCAGGTGTAGTGTAGGTGCAGCCAGGGATGTTGGCGTAGTTGAGCGGCTTGGGATCCAATCCGCAGAGTTTCTCCACGCAGATGGTGGCTTCGTGGTCGGCCTTGTGAGCCAGGGCAGGACCATGCACGATGTCGCCGATGGCATAGACACCCGGAACATTGGTGCGGTACCATTCGTCCACATTGACCTTGCCGCGTTCGGTGGTGATGCCGAGTTCCTCAAGGCCGAGGTTGTCGATATTAGTCTGCACGCCGACGGCGGACAGCACGATGTCGGCCTCCACGGTCTTCTCGCCTTTCTTGGTGGCGATGGTGCACACGCATTTCTCGCCAGTGGTGTCCACGTGAGTCACCGAGGCTTCCGTCATCACGGTCATCTTCAGCTTCTTGAAGGTACGCTCCACTTGCTTGGAGACTTCTTCGTCTTCGTTCGGCACCACATTGGGCAGGAACTCGACCAAGGTCACTTTCACACCCATCGAGGTGAAGAAAAAGGCGAATTCCGATCCGATGGCACCCGAACCGACCACGACCATGCTCTCGGGCAGTTTGTCCAAAACCAGTGCCTGACGGTAACCAATGATCTTCTTGCCGTCGATGGGCAGGGCAGGCAGTTCACGCACGCGCGAACCCGTGGCGAGGATGATATGGTCGGCTTCGTAGAGTGTGGCGTTGCCTTCGGCGTCGGTCACTTCCACCTGCTTGTCGGCGGTCAATTTGCCGTAACCAGCGATGACATCCACATTGTTTTTCTTGAGGAGGTATTGCACGCCCTTGCTCATGGTGTCGGCCACACCGCGGCTGCGGGCCACGACGGCTTCCATGTCGGGTTTCACTTCGCCTTCCACCTTGATGCCGTAGTTCTCGGCATGGTTGATATAGGTGTAGACCTGTGCGCTCTTCAGCAGGGCTTTGGTGGGGATGCAGCCCCAGTTGAGGCAGATGCCGCCCACTTCGGCCTTCTCGACCACGGCGGTCTTCTTTCCAAGTTGTGATGCTCTGATGGCAGCCACATAGCCTCCCGGGCCGCTGCCGATAATGATGACGTCGTATTTCATATTCGGGGATTTAAAGATTTAATATTCAAAGATTTAAATTTGCTTTTAGCCGTTAGCTATTAGCTTGGTAGCAACTGAGCTTATAGCTTACGGCTAATAGCTTTTAGCTTTCCATTATTGTTAGCTTTCTAGACTTCATTCATTGAAACTGCGAAAATACGAATAATTCCGCAATTGTCAACTATTCGGGTATTTCGAAAAGCTTAAATTTAACCTCATTTTTCTTTCTCCAATCCATTTTTTTGCTATTTTTGCTCTTCGAAAACTCAAAATCAACTCACTATGAAGAAATTCAAAAGACTTGTATCTATTATGATGCTGGCAGCGGCGGTGGTGTTTGCCGCAGGTTGCACGAAACCCGATGAACCGAATAATGGTGGTGACAACAATGGGGGAGGTGACAATGGCGGTGGAAATGGTGGAGGCGTGACCCCCGAAGTGCCGACTATTCCAGCAGGGGCTGTTGACGGATTGTTTACCATCAACGAACACGGTGGCCATGTGTATTTCTCGCAAGGTAATTTGCAATATCAGGCTTCGACAAACACTTTCCGTTTTGCCGAAAATCAATGGGACATGGTGGGCGGTTCCTACATGCTTTCGAACACCCAGGAGGGTAATGTTGCAGGAAGCGACAACTGCCTCGTCTCCAACATCTACAGCGGTTGGGTTGACTTGTTCGGCTACGGCACCAGCGGCTGGCAAAGTGGCTGTGTCCGTTTTGAGCCTTATGCCATTTCCAACTCGCCTGATGGTTTTTTGAACAAAGACCTCAATGGCGAATATGCCAAAGCTGACTGGGGTGTTTTCAACCCTATCAGCAACGGTGGCAACCAAGCTGGCCAGTGGCGTGTCCCCACCAAGGACGAATGGGAATACATTATCAACGGGCGTAACGGCACTCGTTATGCTAGAGCTCAGGTGAACGGCGTTAACGGCATCATCCTCGTCCCCGACGACTGGGATGCCTCGATCTATGAATTCAAGAGCCCCAACTCGGGCGGCTCGAACTGGGACGTCAACACCATCTACCAATCCATATGGGAGAACACGCTGGAGCCTGCAGGCTGCGTGTTTTTACCGAACGCTGGTTGGCGTAGCATCAATAGCATCGGCATCCATGTGACCGAACTGGGCAGCTATGGAAACTATTGGACGGCAACAGCCTGGCAGCCCGCTACTACTAACTGTGCTTACAAATTAAGTGTCGGTTGGCAAGGGCCTGGCGTTGGCAACGGATTTGTTAATTCAGGCTACGCGGTTCGCCTGGTGCAGGACGCTGAATAAAAGAAAACCAACAAGAATTGAACGGATATGAAGAAATTTAGAAAACTTGCATCAGTATTGATGCTGGCAGCGGCGGTGGTGTTTGCCGCAGGCTGCACGAAACCTGATGAACCGAACAACGGTGGAAACAACAATGGTGGTGGTAACAATGGCGGCGGCGAGATCCCCGAGGTGCCGACCGTGCCGGCGGGTGCCGTTGACGGCAAATTCTCTATCAATGAGAACGGAGGTAAGGTCTATTTCTCACAAGGCAACCTGCAATACCAAGCCTCGACCCAAACTTGGCGCTTCGGCAATCCTTGGGATTTTGTCGGAGGCACGTATGGCATTACAGGCTATAACCCTGATGGTGAGCCTTGGCCTGGTACCGTTGCGGAAAGCAACAACTGCCTTGCCTCAAACACCTATACGGGATGGGTTGACTTGTTCTCATGGGGCACCAGTGGTTGGAGTGGCGGTGTGTTGGCCTATCATCCATACAGTATTATTAAAGACCCCAACCCCTACACTTGGGCGTGGGAGTATTATGTTGTTGGCGACAATAGCAACAATGGTCTTGTTGGCCAGTACGCCAACGCCGACTGGGGCGTATTTAATGCCATCAGCAACGGCGGTAATCAGCCGGGACTATGGCGCACTTTGACCAGTGACGAATGGGAATATGTCATCAATGGTCGCGAAGGTAGCCGCTTCTGCAAAGCTACTGTAAACGGTGTGAAAGGCCTCATTCTTATTCCCGATGGCTGGGACGATGCTTCGTTTGCCTTGAATAGAATTAACTCAACAGGTGCCGCATTTGATGCCAACACCATCAGCCAATCGACTTGGGAAAATACCTGTGATCCAGCCGGACTGGTGTTTCTGCCTCAAACAGGGAAACGGGTGTGCAACTATATGGGAGACCATTATGTCGTTAGTTTGGATTTGAGCGAAGGTTATGGCCTTTATTGGTCTTCAACTGCAAAGACGGAGACATCCGCTTATCAATACAACTTCCATAGTGGAAACGTGAATCTTGATGGTGGATTGCGCTATCAAGGCTTGGCCGTGCGCCTTGTGCAGGATGTGCAGTAAGGATACAGAAACCTTATCAAACTATCAGCCCTCGGAAGGAAAGCTTTCGGGGGCTGAATTTTTGTCTGCCTCCTCTGTTGGCGTGTCGGCTTTTTGTTTCTTTTCGCTAATACGCTTAATCACTTTGGTCAAAATCGCCCAGAGCACGAAGAAGGCCACAACACCGACAATCCAAACGATCAATAATTCGGTAACCATTTTGCTCGAATTTGGGTGCAAAGGTACAAAAAATGCGGGGCAAATATTAATAATAGGTGAATAGGTGTGAAAAAAGTCCGCTTTTTTCGGACGTCGGCTTGCTTGTTTCAGAAAAAACCCTATATTTGCACCATAAATCAAAACAAAAAGACATGAATTACGACTCCAATCCCGTTCATCTCCTCTACAACAATGAGGAGCTCAGAGACAGAATCAATATGGTGATGGACAGCCGTGACCACACCACGGGCATCACCTTCGTCAACCTTTGCTACCAGATCGTTCAGGTGGCCTTCCAGGAGCATCAGGTCAAGAAAGCCGATGAGAACACCACCGTCACGAGCGAGGAACTGGCTCCCGAGGAGCAGGTGCGCGTGAGTCGCATCCTGTGGGAACTCATCTGGGACCACAAGATCTTCCTCCTCTTCGGCCGCAGCGAATTGCTTGGATTGAGCAACGGTGAGGACCGTTTCGTGAAGTATTAGAATAAGGCTTTGAAATCGACCGTCTATGTCATTCCAGCGCTGAAATGTGCGAGGGAAGGAAATCGAAGATTCGACGAAAGTCAATCTATAGACGGTCGATTTCGTGCAAAATGAGTGTCTTTTTCGACAAAAACACGTCGAGAAAGACACTTTTTTTATGCAAAAGTAAAAGTTTTCAACAGGTTTAAACTATTGAAACACAGCGTTGTAATCCTCTATATCAACAATTTTTCCAAATATTTTCAAAAAAGTGTTCAGCGTATTGAAAAAAGTTGTACTTTTGCACCCGCTGAATTGAATGAGGGCTTGCCCTTGAAAATGATATAGTTAAGGAACCTGATAAGCTAAAACGTAATAGGTTTCTACACGAAGTGACGCCAAAATCAAGCGTAAAAATTGTCACGGAGTGGGTTTTATAGACTTCTAAGCCGTACTAGGCTTATTATGTTTCCCTGACTACATCTTGAAAGAGTTGCCCTCGGCCAGTTTGGTATGAGTTTGTAAATAATTCCTAATCAAAGGATTGAATAACTAACAAATTAACCTAACAAATTAAAAATGCCGACTATTCAACAATTAGTGCGCAAAGGGCGCCAAAAATTGATCGACAAGAGCAAGTCGCCTGCATTGGATGCCAGTCCGCAACGTCGCGGTGTGTGCGTGCGTGTTTACACGACGACCCCCAAGAAGCCTAACTCAGCTATGCGTAAGGTCGCTAGGGTCCGTCTGACCAACCAAAAGGAGGTCAACGCCTACATCCCCGGTGAGGGCCACAACTTGCAGGAACACAGCATTGTTATGATCAGAGGTGGTCGTGTTAAGGATTTGCCAGGTGTGCGTTATCACATCATTAGAGGTGCTTTGGATACCTCTGGTGTTGATGGCCGCCGCCAGCGCAGGTCTAAGTACGGTGCTAAACGACCCAAACAAGCCGCAAAGAAATAACGATTAGTCAAAACAGAAAGACTTAACAGACATGAGAAAAGCTAAACCAAAGAAGAGAATTATCCTTCCCGACCCGAAGTACGGTGATGTGCAAGTCACGAAGTTCGTGAACAACATCATGCTCAAGGGTAAGAAGAATTTGGCTTATCAGATTTTCTACGAAGCAATGGACATCGTTGAAAGTAAGCTCAACGAAAATCCAGTTGAGGTATGGAAAAAGGCCTTGGCCAACGTTACTCCTCAAGTGGAAGTAAGAAGCCGTCGTATTGGTGGTGCTACGTTCCAGATTCCTTCAGAAATCCGTCCTGCCCGTAAGCAGAGCATCGGTATGAAGAACCTGATCGGTTATGCCCGCAAACGTCACGAGAAATCGATGGCTCTGAAGCTCGCTTCGGAAATCATGGCAGCTTACAAGGAAGAAGGTTCTGCATTCAAGAAGAAAGAAGAAATCCACAGAATGGCAGATGCCAACAAGGCATTCTCGCATTTCAGATTCTAATAGGAGAGATCAGGAATTATGCAAAACGGACAGGAAAATATGATGAATCCGCTCAGCCTCGTGCGTAATATCGGCATCATGGCTCACATCGACGCCGGTAAGACGACCACGACGGAGCGTATCCTCTATTATACTGGCCGTAGTCATAAGATAGGTGAAGTTCACGACGGCGCCGCCACCATGGACTGGATGGTACAGGAGCAAGAGCGTGGCATCACCATCACTTCTGCTGCAACAACGGTGTTCTGGCACCTTAACAATGAGGCTTATAAGATCAATATCATCGACACCCCCGGCCACGTCGACTTTACCGTCGAGGTGGAACGTTCGTTGCGCGTGCTCGATGGCGCCATCGCCATCTTCTGCGCCGTCGGTGGGGTGGAGCCTCAGTCAGAGACCGTGTGGCACCAAGCCAACAAATACAACGTCCCGCGTATCTGCTACGTCAACAAGATGGACCGCGCAGGCGCCGATTTTTATAAGGTGATGGATCAAATCCGCGAGAAGCTCCGCGCTACTCCGGTAGCCGTCCAGTTGCCTATCGGTGCCGAAGACGAGTTCATCGGTATTGTTGACTTGATCACGAATAAGGCGTACGCTTGGGAAGAAACCGACAATGGCTCCGTCTACGACGAAATCGACATCCCCGAAGACATGAAGGAAATGGTTGCAAAGTATCGTACCGACCTCATCGAGGGTGCCGTTGAAGACGACGAGGCCTTGTTTGAGAAATACATGGAAGACCCCGACAGCATCACCGCCGAAGAAATCATCGGCCAAATCCGCAAGGCTACGCTTGACCTTCGCATTTGCCCCGTGATGTGTGGCTCGTCGTTCAAGAACAAGTGCGTGCAGCCTCTGCTTGACGCCATCGTCAACTACCTGCCCAGCCCCTTGGACATCGACCATGTGAAGGGAATCAATCCGAAGACCGGACAAGAAGAGATCCGCAAGGCCGACCCCAAGGAGCCTTTCTGCGCCCTGGCGTTCAAGATTGCCACCGATCCTTTTGTCGGTCGTCTTTGTTTCTTCCGCGTCTATTCCGGGACTTTGAAGGCTGGTGAAATGGTTCTCAACGTGTCGACGGGCAAGCGCGAACGCATCGCCAAGATCGTTCAGATGCATGCCAACAAGCAGTTGCCCTTGGAAGAGATTTCGGCTGGCGACATCGGTGCCGCCGTCGGTTTCAAGCTCATCCGCACGGGTGACACGCTTTGTGTCGAGAACAAGCCGCTGGTGCTCGAGAACATCAAGTTCCCCGAACCCGTGGTGAACATCGCCATCGAACCCAAAGTTACAGCAGATTTAGACAAGCTGGATCAGTCCTTGGCCAAGTTGGTCGAGGAAGATCCTACGCTGTTCGTGCACACCGATGAAAATTCGGGTCAGACCATATTGTCCGGTATGGGCGAATTGCACCTTGACATTATCATGGACCGCCTCAAGAGAGAGTTTGGCGTTGAAGTC
>Ga0247610_10002284_pt1 | contig 22386 bp, 13 predicted proteins | sample 174DNAGHGhighgp2_FD_193483 | JGI IMG/M metagenome (GOLD analysis project Ga0247610, IMG submission 193483) | Sheep rumen microbial communities from Palmerston North, Manawatu-Wanganui, New Zealand - 1742 DNA GHGhigh gp2 | ecosystem: Host-associated > Mammals > Digestive system > Stomach > Rumen...
TAAATCATGTTTAGTTAAAACACCATTGAAGCTGTGAAGCTTCTAATTCTCTCAAATTTTTCATAACATACTAACGGAGAATGGGCTGCCAACTGATGAGTCAGAGGCAGCCCATTCGATATTTATAGCGAGTTATATTCATTCTGCTCGTTTCATCGACAAGTGCAATTGGTAGATAGCGGGAATCAGTATCAAGAGTGAGAATGCTACCGCCAAATAGACTTTCGTCTGACTGCCTCCGTAGATATCTATCAGTTTGATATTCGGGTCTGGATAGAAGGCATACAACACAAAGGCGAAACTGTTGTTCGCCCAGTGGTAAGCCACCCCAGGAAGGATACTGCCTGTACGCCAATACATCCAACCCAACAGCCAACCGATGAGGAAGGCATGGGGCATCTGAACCGGATTGAAGTGTATCAAGGAAAATAATGCAGCCGAAATGGTAATGGCTGTCCAAGGACTCATACGTCGATACTCAGCTTCTGCTTCGCTATACGGCTGACGGGTCCAACCCAACAACATACGAAGCACACCCCCACGCAACACAATTTCTTCGCTTAACGGAACTAACAAGCCAACAGACAAATAGCCCCAAGGGGAACCCAAAATCATTTCGAACTCTTTTTCAGCAAAGTTAGGCAAATCAGGCATCATTTCCTGAAAAAAGGCAGAAGGTACCAAAGCTCCCCAAGCAGCTACCACACTCCAGAAGAGTACTGTCCAAGGACGGGTACGCAACCAGCTTGGCGATACCAACGCGTAACGTTGCCAAAGGAAAATGATAATGGTTAGCAGTGAGCATACGGCAGTAGTTGTAATAAGCTGTCCTGCTGTCCGTTCGGCGCTACCACTGACCAGGAACCAAATCCCCTGCACACCACCACCACCTATTACCTGGATGGCAAGGAACGCCAATAAGTAAAGAATAGCTTTCTTCATTTCAATATCGTTTCCGTTTGTATTAAGTCTTTTTGTAACTGGGCCGTCAGCGCATCCTCGTTGTCAAAGCGTTGTTCGTCACGAAGGCGCTGAATGAAGTGAACGGTCATTTGATGCCCATAGAGGTTTTCATTCAAATGAAGCACATGCACCTCAAGGGTGGTATGATGACCATCGAAAGTGGGACGATGGCCGATATTCATCATGGCAGCATGAAGCACGGGTTGACTATCCAATGAGACCTGAACGGCATAGACGCCAGAGGCAGGAATCAGTTGTTGACTATCCACAGGCACAAGGTTAGCTGTAGGATAACCCAGTCGGGTACCGATATGCTCGCCATGCTCCACACGACCCTCTATCAGATAAGGATGACCTAACAAGTCAGCAGCCTCAGCCACCTTGCCATCCTTGAGCAGACTGCGGATAAGCGATGAGCAGACAATGCCCTGTGCAGGCAGCTGGAGGACGTCTATTCCCAATTCACGACCATAGCGCACATAATCATCAAAACCCTCTGTACGACCCCGTCCGAAGCGGTTGTCATAGCCTGTCAGCAGCACCTCCACATGCAACTTCTCTTTCAACACCTGCTGCATGAACTCACGTGCAGTCATCTGCTTCAGTTCATCAGTAAACGCCAATACCTCCGTATGGTCAATTCCCAGCTCTCGAAGCATGGTTACTTTTTCGTCCAAAGTAGTAAGCAGAGGTTCCTTACGCAAGGTATGGTCGAAGGTTATAGCCATCGACTGGAGTCCACGTTCGCGGGCAGTCTTAATGACCTGCTGAAGCACGAACTGATGACCACGATGAACACCATCAAACATGCCTATCGTTGCTACATACCCAATGTTCTTCATATTCTCTTCGTGGCTCTATACAACTCGCCAAACAACAATACTGGCGAAGTGGCTAAAAACATATACAACCAACATTCCAACGAAAGGGGAACGGTGCGGAACATCTGACCTCCTAGCGTGACGATCAACCACTGACCTGCCAATATCAGGAACAATACAAACACGAAACCCTTGCATTCCCACAACCGATAGAATGCGGAATGACTGGAGCCCATGGTACGGGCATTGAACAGATTCCACCATTGCAACAACACAAAGACGGTAAAGAATACCGTTTGTGTCTCATCAGGTGAAAGACTGTATTGGATGGCGATGAAAATGGGATGAACCTCCATCAGCCAGCAACCCACACTTAGCAACAGGAAGAAGATGATACCGATGAAAGCGATGCCCCACTTCATGCCTCTGTTGATGATAAAGGCATCCTTGCGGCGAGGCTTCTTTCTCAGCACTTCCCTGCTGGGAGGCAGCGATGCCAAGGCCATAGCGGCAAAGGTATCCATAATCAGATTGATCCAGAGTATCTGCGTGATGGTCAAAGGCAGTTCGGTGCCGATAAAAGCACCAAAGAGCACCAGCAACAGGGCTGCTACGTTGACTATCAACTGGAAGAAAATGAAGCGCTGGATATTCTTATACAGCGAACGTCCCCACATGACGGCATGAACGATAGAACTGAATGAGTCGTCTATCAGGGTGATGTCGCTGGCTTGCTTGGCAACACTAGTGCCAGAACCTAAGGAGAGTCCCACATGGGCACGATTCAAGGCTGGGGCATCGTTGGTACCATCGCCTGTAACAGCCACCACTTCGCCACGCAGTTGCAAGAGGGCAACCAAGCGCTGTTTGTCCATGGGGCGCGCTCTTGACATCACCTTCAATTCGCCCACAGCCTCCAAAGCCTCTTCGTCGCTGAGGCATGCGAACTCAGCACCACTCATCATTCTATGCCCAGTATCCTCTGAGCCGTCTGAGATGATACCTGTTTGGCGGGCAATCTCCAAAGCTGTTGCTGCCGTATCGCCCGTAACGATCTTCACATCAATACCTGCTTGGCGACATTGGCTGATAGCCTCTGGCACATCAGCACGCAAAGGATCGCTGATAGCCACTATAGCCAATAACCGTAAACCATTAACCGTGAACCGTGAACCCGCAGCTATAGCCAAGGTACGCATAGCATGTTGTTGCCATTCGTACAGCTGTTGTTCCGCCTGCTGACGCTCATCAGCCTTCATGTCACACCGCCGCATCACGATTTCCGGTGCACCTTTTATATATAAGGTGTCGCCCACCGTTGTTGTCATGTATTTACGCTCTGTGGAGAAGGGTTCACGAGCCGTAATGGGATGCTCGTCGCGCAACTGCTGATAATTCACCCCTTGTTGTTGCAACCAACGCAATAGGGCTTGTTCAGTAGGATTGCCCACATCGTGCGTCGCCGTTGTGTTCAGGGCGATGGCTTTATAAAGCTCAGAAACGACAGAAGAGTCATTTCTCATTTCTACAGCAGCCACCGTCATGCGGTTTTCCGTCAGCGTGCCCGTCTTGTCTGTACAAATCACGGTAACGGCACCCATCGTCTCAGAAGCCTGCAACTTCCGCACCAGGTTGTTCGATTTCAGCATTCTGCGCATGTTCAGCGCCAACGCCAGCGTGACAGCCATGGGCAAGCCTTCAGGAACGGCCATCACAATCAGCGTGACTGCCATCATGAAATAACGAAGCGTCACGTTCACCATTTCCAGATAATCGTCCGTCTGCCACAACTCATTGGTCATGATGTCATGTACCAAGAATACCAGGAAACTGATGGTAGCTATCAATCCACCAACCAAACTAATCAGCTTAGCCAGCTTGGTCAATTGTATGTTCAAGGGCGTCTTTATCCCCGTCAACTCGGTAGCTTGGCGAGCCACATGACCTATCTCCGTTGCATCGCCTACTGCACTCACAACGAATCGGCCCGTACCTCCCAGCACCATAGAACTGCGAAGCACCTGATCCTTAGCGTAAGTCTCGTGCGATTGGCTGACATCCTGATAAGCAACGGAATCCTTGGTAAACTTGTCCGTCATCGGCTCACCCGTCAGGCTCGATTCATCCACTTGCAAGTCGGTGGACTCATACAACACTCCGTCGGCAGGTATCTCATCACCGGTCTCCACAAGTACCACATCGCCAACAACCACCTCACGACGAGGGATCTCCATGATTGTTCCCTCGCGAACCACCTTAACAGGCTGTTCTTCACCCAGTTGCGTCAGCACGTCGAACTTGCGGGCAGCGTCGCGCTCAAAGTAAAAACCAACGGTAGTAGCCAGTATGACAGCAGCAATAATGCCGATAGTCTCGATGAAATCACCTTTTACGAAAGCCAAGACTAGCGACACTACGGCAGCAACCAACAGGATGCGCACCATAGGGTCTTGATATTTCTCCAGATACAACTTCCACATAGAGGGCCGACGAGGTGGCGTCAGCACATTCTCACCATGCTTCGCCCTACTCTCCTCAACCTCAATAGCGGTCAGTCCTTGCTTCTTTTCTTTCATAATTGGTTGCAAAATTACAAAAAAAAGGTAAAAATTCGGGCGCGGAAGTAAATTTTTCACTTTTCGCTCTTCACTTTTCACTTTTTTTCGTATCTTTGCACCCGCTTTCACGCAAAGCACCGGACTTGTAGCTCAGTTGGTTAGAGCAACAGACTCATAATCTGGAGGTCCCAGGTTCAAGCCCTGGCTGGTCCACAACAAAAATCAGCAACTTGAGAAAACTCGTAAGTTGCTGATTTTTATTTTGCGAACAATTTGCGAACAAAATACGCTTTCTAATCTCATTTTCTCCAAGAGTAATTGGAAATACTCCAAAAGTATTCTGAATTACTCCGAGAGTATTGTAAATTACTCTGGCATTATTTCAAAATAACGTGGCATTATTAGGAAATAACCTGCCATTATCTGGAAATAAATGGCACTTATTGTTCGTTAAGAGGATCTTCTCAAAATGTGGAAGACATATGGAAGATAAATTTCTCTTCCACATTCGAAACCACCTGTAAATACACGGTTTATCATTAATCTTATGGAAGTGGTAGAATTATTAGGTTTATATTTGCATATTCAAATTATTTTTCGTATCTTTGCAGAAACAAACCATTCAATCAAAGCAATATGGAAGACATTCAACAGTCGAAAGTGACACTTATCAACTATCGTGACGGACAGGAACGGTTCTCCCGTTATACGCTCCAGAGTGCCGTTGAGATGATACGGACTGGCAAACTGAAGAGTGGCAAACAGCTCAGTGAACTGACGGAACTGCCCCGCATCTGTTTCGCATCCGCCATCAAGAATCAGCATGGCCAACAATGGAACTATATCTACAATGGGTTTATCCTGTTGGAGATCAACAATCTGCAAGACCGCAAAACAGCAGAGGAAATCCGTGACGAGGCGGCGATGATTGACTATACGATGTTGGCTTTCGTGGGCGCTGACGGAAGAAGTGTGAAACTCGTCTGCCAGGCTCAGGAACGTAACCAATGGCTGAATCCGGAGGGGTACTGGGAGTCGGAGGTGGAGCAGTTCAATCTGAATGCTTATGCGAAGTTCCACTATCTTTATTCCACACAGCTGGCCATCCGTGTTGACAATATTCCCCCGTCGATGCGCTCCAGTTGCTTGATGAGCCATGATCCGGATGTGCGTTTCAACCCGTATAGTGTCACGATGTTGGTGTCGCCTCATGATCTGACGGCTGACAGGTTGACAAGGACGATGCGTCACGAGGTTGATGAGTCCCATTATAATAATAACGTGATACCAGGTCTTTCGACGGAGGCTTCGATGCGCCATGAGTATCAGGCTTGCAAGGCCGATGCCCTTGAGGAATGCCGTTTGGACAAGGAAGAGGACTTCGTTGCCCATTGCCTCGAAGTGCTTGCCCATAACTGTCACGAGAGCGGTCTGGAGGAGGCCTTTGCCGTGAAGATGACACTCTTCGACGGACGGTTGAACGAGGATGCCGGCTATGTACAGACGGTATTCGACTCACAGTATTCCAAGACCCTCAAGGCCACCTGGCCCTTGAAGCACGTCAAGCCCTCGCAACTGTTGACCTATAAGACGGAGGCGTTCCTCAATTCCCGTTACGAACTGCGCAAGAATGTAATGACGGGTGTGGCACAATATCGTTCGAAGGATAGTTACGACTACCGTTTCTATGACTTGACGAAAGAGGTGATGAACACCATGTCGATACAGGCTTTAAAGGCAGGACTTGAATCATGGGATAAGGACATCAAACGTTATGTAGAGTCGACCTTGATTCCAGAGTACGACCCCGTGAACGAATGGCTTGAGCAGTTGCCGAAGTGGGACGGAAAGGATCGAGTGACGCCTTTGGCAGGACGCATCAAGACCGATAATCCCCATTGGGTCAGCGATTTCCATAAATGGATGCTCTCGATGGTGGCCCATTGGAAAGGCATCGACCGCAATCATGGTAATGCCATTGTTCCGATGCTCATCGGCAAACAGGGCTGTGGCAAGTCTGCCTTCTGCGGCATGTTGCTGCCCGAGGCGTTGCGCGACTACTATATCGACAAGATTGACTTCAAGAACGAGACCGCCATCAACCTCGGTCTGACCTCATTTGCGCTGATCAATATCGATGAATTCGACATGCTTTCTAAGAGTCAGCAGCCACTCTTAAAGCACCTGATCTCGAAGGCTGATGTAAAGATGCGTCCGCCCTACGGCAAGGCCTACGAGCAGCGCCGGCGCTATGCCTCATTCATCGCCACGACGAACAATCTCCGTCCATTGCCTGATGACAAGTCCGGTTCACGACGGTTCATCAGTATCGTGGTGAAGGAACAGATAGACTATCTCACGCCCATCGACTATCCGCAACTCTATGCCCAGCTCCTGGCGGAGATTGCCCGTGGCGACCGCTATTGGTTTGAGGAGGACGAGAACCAGCGTATCATCAATGAGAACCGCAACTTCGAGAAGGTGGGCAACATCGAGAAGATGATCACGATGAAGTTGTATCCTGCTAAGAGCGACAACAAATCTGCGTTAAAGAGCATCGATGAGATTGTGGACATTCTGGACCGCTCCTTCCCCAATTTCCATCGAACGAAGAATATCAATGTCGAGGTGGGCCGCGCCCTGAACCATTTGGGCTACCAGCCCTATAAGACCGCCTCCTGTCAGAAGTATTTCATCGAGGAACGGGTTTCTGTTTCATGAATGAAAATGCCTACGTCGAAGAATACCTCTAGTAACAAATATAAAACTTATTAAATTTATCTTCAAAACAATACCAAAAAACGAAGCTTTTTGTCTGAATTGGCAGAAAAGTGACAGTATCGGTTATCACTGAGTCATATCCGATGCTGATTTCGTCGTACCTTTGCACCGTCAATCAAAACAATAAGAATATGAACTATCAAGAGAAAGTACAGGCATTACGCCAGCGTCATGAGGCACTGCTTCAGCGCAAGAACCAGGTGATCGAGGGTGGAAACGGTATCTATGAGAAATACGTTTACCCCATTTTGACGGCAGAGCATACACCTCTGGAGTGGAAATACGATTTCAACGAGCAGGATAACCCCTTCCTGATGCAGCGTATCATGATGAATGCGGTGTTGAATGCGGGTGCCATCAAGTTAGACGGACGCTATCTGCTGGTATGTCGTGTGGAGGGAGCCGACCGTAAGTCGTTCTTCGCTGTGGCAGAGTCGCCCAACGGTATTGACGGGTGGCGCTTCTGGGAAGAGCCCATCACAATGCCAGATACGGAGGATCCTGCTACCAATATCTACGACATGCGCATCACCCAGCATGAAGACGGCTGGATCTATGGTGTGTTCTGTGCCGAGCGTCATGACCCTGCACAACCTGGTAACCTGAGTGCGGCTACCGCTACAGCTGGCATCGCCCGTACGAAGGACCTGAAGACTTGGGAGCGTCTGCCAGACCTGAAGACCAAGAGTCAGCAGCGTAATGTGGTGTTGCATCCTGAGTTCGTGGATGGAAAATACGCGCTTTATACCCGTCCGCAGGACGGTTTCATCGATACCGGTAGCGGTGGTGGCATCGGCTGGGCACTGGTGGATGATATGACCCATGCCGAGGTAAAAGAAGAGAGAATCATCTACGAGCGCAAGTATCATACTATCACGGAGGTGAAGAACGGTGAGGGCCCGCACCCGCTGAAGACGGAAAAAGGTTGGCTGCATCTGGCTCATGGCGTAAGAGCTACAGCTGACGGTCTGCGCTATGTATTATATATGTATATGACCTCCCTTGAAGACCCCACGAAGGTGATTGCTCGTCCTGGTGGTTTCTTCCTGGTGCCTGAGGGCGACGAGTACATTGGTGACGTGATGAACGTAGCCTTTGCCAATGGCTGGATCAAGGACGAGGATGGCAAGGTGTTCATCTATTATGCTTCAGCTGATACCCGTCTGCACGTAGCTACCTCAAGTGTAGAGCGTCTGGTAGACTACTGCATGAATACCCCTGAGGACGGTCTGACTACCAGTGCCAGCGTAGAGACCATCAAGAAACTGATTGCCAAGAATAAGCAGCAATAACAAACTACAAAAATACTGAAGGTTTATGAAACCATATAAATTCCAACCTTATCTGAAGACCACCATCTGGGGCGGTTATCAGATTGCACCCTTCAAGGGCATCTTCAATGCCCAGCCTAATGTGGGCGAGAGTTGGGAGATCAGCGGTGTGCCTGCCTATCGTACCTCTTACGACAGTACCAAACCCACGTCACAGCTCATCAACTGCCCTTACTTCGTGGTGCATCGCGTGGTGGTACAGGTAGCTCAGCAGATCGACTTCCACTGCGACTCGTTTGTCATTGTGGTTTGTCTTTGGGGGAAAGCCAATATCAACGGTATCGAGATCCGCCAGGGTGAGACCATCCTCGTGCCAGCCTGCGAGAACATCCTCTACATCTTCGGCAACGCCACGTTCCTTACGGCAACGATGTAATTATCACTAAACCTTTATATTCACATCTTATAAGTAGACCAGAAAACTTTGGTCTACTTATAAGATTTCCTGTGTAGGATGCCGTGCCGGTAGAGATGTTCCACTATAACAAAATCATCGTAACATCTGCATCCCTTTCCATGGGCAATTTCATACACATGTTGTGCATCATTATTTAGTTCTTCTGCAATCCTCTCGTAAACAAGAGACTTTTCAGACGACAAATAATCTTTGTATTTATGCTTCTTTTTGAAGAAATTAAAAAAACTCATTCTCTTTGTATTATAATGGCAAACTAACATCAGCACAACTGTATTCGCCTTTTGTATGCGAGGCATCCGATAAATCGGGTGCCTCGCTAGCATTTTTTGTTGGTAATGGAATTCTCTAATGAAGATTAGAGGTCATCCATATCTTCTTCAACATAATTGCCTCTTTTTATTTCAATTTCGGTGTTACTTCCTGCCAACAAATTATTTCGTCTGCGAAGTTCAACAACCTGCATATCAGGCTTCATATATTCTTTTTTCATAATCATTTGCTATTTAACCGTTTCAACAATTACTTAACTATCACTTTCTTTCCGTTCAGAATATAGAGACCTTTTGACGGATTCTTTACGGCAACACCTTGTAGGTTATAATATACTCCATCCTCAACTACTGGATTCTTCGAAACAGTATTGATAGCTGTTGTTCCTTCACCTCCACCTCCGAATATGAGTTTAAGAGCTGGGGCGTTGCCTGAATCAGTAGGAGTTAAATCGGAATTTGTCTCCAAATAAGCCTTATTGGCAGCAAGCGTATGGTCGCTAGTTAATTTGTAGAAGCCAATATCAGCAGGTTCTTCTTTCTTCTTTGCGAGTATGTAACGGAAGTTGGTGTCTCCTGATTCTGATGCCTTTACTGTACCTTCAGCAATATTTGGCTTTAAAAGATTCCCTGTAGGATAGGAGGCTTTTGCATCGGCAACAACCTTTGGATGATGGGGTCCAGCAGGTCCCCTCAAAATATATCCCTGCCAATTCCAGGTTGTTGTCGCTGAGGTTAAGGTAACAGTCCCCTCCTTAGCGCTAGATGCGTAATAAGGTGTAAGTCCTGTTCCGCTAAAGTCAAGATTTACGCTATTGCTATATGTCATGTAACCATCACTATTCATTTCAATGTCTATCGTATAATCATGACTATCATCATAGCTTAGTAGATTAACTGCCGTAAGAGTGAAAGCATCATTGCTTGTTTGAATTACTCCAAAGCCTGAGTTCATGATCTTCCATAAATCATTGAGTGTCGATATTGTAAACTCAAGTGTAAAAGAAGTATTCGCATTGTTTCCCTGAGGTTCACTACCTTCTCCTGTAAACTGACCAACGGTCCCGTCTTTATCAGTAAGTTTGAACTGTACCCATGTCCATGCCGTTGTTCCTGTTGACACAGTAAATCGAAGCACATCGCCCATTTTAACGGAATTTATAGCACTAAATATCTTTGGCGTTTCCTTCGAGCTTGCCCAGGAATCATCCAATAGATTATCCGATACACTTGAAGGAGTTACTTCACCAAAATGAGCTACTTTTGTTAGCACTGTACCAGATGTATTGCCAATTTGTATAAATATCTTCTTCCCATCCAAATTTGTAACATCTGCTGCGCTAAGTGTAACATCCTCATATGCTTTACCTGAACTAACCCAACCCCAACCATCGGAATGAGCAGAAAGACCAGCCCTTGGTGTAGTTGTTTTATCTGTACCATACCAAATTGCATAACTGGCACCAGATGTATTTGTTATATACACCCTTATAGCATCACCTGCTTTCAGTCCTGATAAATTAGAGGCTGAAATTTCAACAACATCAGTACTCTCTGCTTCATTTGAGCCTGACCAAAGTTGGGTTTCAAAGACTCTAGCGTTAATACCAGCAACACATAGCATTGCCAAGAGTAATAAAGTAAATTTTTTAATCATAAGTTTAAAATTTTAAAGCGTTAATATTAATTATCAGTAGTTTCATAATTGTTTTGTTTCAGATCTTCATCTCGCAAAAGTACAGATATTTGCGAAGAAATGGTTGCACTATATTGCTCAATGACAACATAGCGCTACCATTTTTGTCTGTTTTTGCGATTCAATGTCTTTAATTCTCGATATCTTTTAAGAACATGACGTTTTCAGCCTCCTTGAAAGCCTTGACATAGTCGTTGCCACAAGGGGTGTTGGGTACAGGGCCAAACCACTCTGTCTCTGCATTGCGCCACAACAGGAAGTAAGAGATGGGGTATTTATCCATCTGAACCTTCAGCACGCGCGAGAACCAAGTGGAATCGGGAATGTTCTTATATCCACACTCGGTAAGGGCTATCAGTTTGCCGTGTTTCTTGGCAAAGGTGCTGAGGAAGTCGAGGTCTGCAGACACCTGACGGACATAGTCCTCTTCCGAACCCCATTGGTAGGCATCCTCACCTATCAGCGCTACACGATTGTTTCCAGGATAGCGCTGAAGGAAGCGCTCCAGAGTCCAATTGCCATCGAGATTAGGCGAATAGCACCATAGCAGATTGTCGAAACCACGCTCGTCCAGATAGTCTTGCAAAAGATTCCACAGGGCTTTGAACTCTTCATCGGTGCAGAACTTCTGTCCCCACCAGAACCATGAACCATTGTTCTCATGCCAAGGACGGAAGATAATAGGCACTAGCTTACCTTCGTCATCCTTCAGCGTTTCAAGGAAATCGCCCACACGCTGCATCCATGTCTGGAAGAGCTCGGCTTTCTGTCCTCCAGGCAACACATTCTTCACCACCGTGCTATCGCTTACATCCCAGGAAGAACCCTCAGGCCATTGCTGTCCGTCGAGTCCGCCATGAGGTGCTGTGGTAATCGGGTTACGAGGATGCCAGCTAACGGTTACGATACCACCACGCTTCACGTGAGCCAGTAGCTCATCGTGGATACGGGTAAAGGGCACGCTATCCAGATTCTTCGCATCGCACACTTCGATGCCACCTAATTCGAAACCCATCACAGCTGGATAGTCGCCCACGGTCAGTTTCACGTCGCTCTTACCATCTTCGTAAGCCCAACCTTTGCCATAGAACGGATCGTCCTGATGGCCAGTCATATAGCCCTTCTTCTGAAGGTCTTTCAAGCGCACCAGCAATTGTTCACTGATGGTCTTGTCTGTTTTCAGATTCATAATACAGTCGCGGATGACATCAAGCGTTGAAGTATCCTTCAGGAACACACTATTAAGTCCTTGTTCCTCCTGGGCGGGATCGCCACAGTAGTCATCGCCCACCTGCCACTGAGTGTGACGGGGTTGTGCATAGCCACCCCAGCCCCAGAAGTTGCAACCAGCAAAGGCACCACCCTGTTGCATATTGTCACCTACCAGCTGGAAAATATAACGGAAGTAACCGTCGCGACCTGTAGTAGGGCTGCCTGGCTCGAAGGACATGCCGTCACGCGGATAACCGAACTCCTCCATGACAAGGGGTTTCTTCAACTGCTCACAAATAGCCAGATGGCGGTCGATATAGTCCTTGGAATTCTCGCAAGCACGAGGCAGATTCTCCGCTAAGCTGTCACGCTGTGCCCATCCCCAGTTGTAGGGCCACAGGTGGACATTGCAATAGTCGATATTCTTGTCGGCACAGATACGCTGATAACAGTCATAGTCCATTTCACATCCCCATGCTCCCTCGCTACCAATGGAGATGAGGTGGTTGGGGTCAAGACTACGGATGAGTGCCGAAGCCTCGCTGAGCCATTTCTCAAAGGCCGGCAATGCCTCTTTGGAGAAAGCACGCGGCTCATTGCCTATCTGCCATGCCATGATAGCAGGGTCATCGATATACTTCCTACCTGTATAACGATTGGTACGGCTGACGATAAAACGCACATAGTCATAGAACAACTGATGAGCCTTTTCGTTGGAGGCATACTGACTGGCAAACTGCATGAAGGCCTCGTAGCCGACCTCGTTAGGACGTGGTGCCTTGCCACAGCCAGCCTGTTCGAGATAGTAGCCATAGCCTCCACTCCACTCCCACGAGTTATTCAGATAAAGAACTGCCACCATCTGGCGTTTGCCCATTTCCGAGAGCAGATAGTCGAGACCAGCAAGGATGGTATCGTTATAGACACCCGGAGCCTGTTGTAAAGTGGGCTCTACCTTGGTGGTAACGCCATTCTCACCATCACTGCCTACTAGAATGCGCAGGTTATCGATACCCACAGCCTTCATAGCATCTAGTTCACGACATAGGCGGTCGCGATCGCCACCCTGCCCTTCCGAACCAAGAATGGCACCGTACCAAAAGTTTGTACCCACATAATAGTAGGGCTCCCCTGCCCGTTCAAAGTGACCGTCAACGACCGTCACAAAGGGGTTTTCCACTGTTTTGTTGCAAGCCATAAGGCTGCAAGTCATGATGATGATTCCTACCAGATATTTCATTTTTGCAGTTGTCATAGTGCTATAGAAATTATTTAAGTTCGAAGACACGCGATGCATAGTCTTCCCATAACGGAACCTCTACGCCCACCTCCATGAGGAAACGTCCCGTGAACTGTTTGCCGCTAAGGTCGCAAGGCTTTTGTCCCACACGAACATTCTTTTCGCTGAGGGTGTAGGTCTTGTCAGGGTTCAGTCCTGCCAGTCGGATACGTGGCAGCTGTTGGTTGTAGTAGTTGGCGGTCTTATAAACAAAGAACGCAGCCTGCTGCTGAGTATCGTCTACAAACATGATACTTGACACACCTTTTTTATTATAGGGTGAAACCAGACGATAGAGATTGCCCGTCTGCACCACGTTGCGCAGTTCCTTGTAGTCCTTAAAGCATGTCATCACCTGCTGGCGCTCTTCGTCGTTCATGTGCTTGGGTTGTAACTCAATTCCCAGACGTCCGCTCATAGCCACATCGCAACGGAACTTCAAAGGAATGACACGACCGCCCGTATTCCAATAGGGGGCTCCGCCAATGTGCTGGGCCATCGCGTTAGCTGGGAAGAAGAGCGACGTGCCGTACTGGATGAAGACACGCTGCAAGGCATCGGTATTGTCAGAAACCCAGAACTCGTCGAAGTAAGGCAGCAGACCATAGTTGGCACGACCGCCTCCCGAGGCACAATCCTGGATGGTCACATGAGGATATTTCTGACGGATGCGCTCCAGTACTTTGATGAGTCCGCGGTGATAATCCACATAGAGGTTGGTCTGCTTCTGCATGGGCAGATACAACGAACCTACATTCTGGATAGAAGCATTGGCATCCCACTTGATGTAGGCTATCTCAGGATACTGCGTCAGCAGGTCGTCAACAATCTTGAAGGCAAAGTCTTGTACTTGCGGATTGGTCATGTCAAGCACCAGCTGAGTACCGCCACGCCCCAACTTCAGTTCACGACCTTTTGTCTGCAACGCCCATTCAGGATGACGCTCAAAGAGTTCACTCTTGGTATTAACAGCCTCGGGTTCTATCCAGATGCCGAACTTGATTCCACGCTGACGAGCTGCATCAGTCAGCGCCTTGATGCCTCCAGGCAGTTTTTTCTTATCCACTACCCAGTCACCTAAAGTTGAAGAGTCATCATTGCGCTGGTACTTGTCACCAAACCAACCATCGTCCATGACGAACAACTCGCCGCCTAAAGCTTTGATGTCATCCATCATCTGAACCATGCGTTCCTCGTTGATGTCAAAATAGAGACCTTCCCAAGAATTGAGCAGGATATCGCCCACTCCATCAGCACGATGCAACATGCCCTCGGTACGTGCCCAGCGATGGAACGTACGACTGACACCACCCATTCCTTCTGCACTGTAGGTCAATGCCAAATGAGGCGTTGTAAAGACCTCCTTAGGTTCTAGCACATACTCTGAGGACTGTGGATCAATGCCACAGTAAAGATGGTGTTCTTTCTTGTTATTCGTGTTGATGCGCAACTCATAGTTGCCACTCCAACAAAGGGCGGCACCAATGGTACGCCCATGATTCTCTTGAGGCTGACCATCGAGCGAAAGCATCAACTCAGGAGCATCACAATGGGCATTGCGTGCACCATCGGTATTACGAATCACTTGCAGTCCTGCCGTCAATGGTTCCTGTGTCATAGCGGCCTCAGCACACCAGTCTCCGTGCAGATGGGTGAGCCACACATCGCCACGACGCACCACAAGATGACCGGAGTCATAGCGCTTCAGCGTCACGGCTTTCTTCTCCTGATGGGAAATCTCCGTCCACATCTCAATGATATCGACCTTCTGATAGGCCTTGTAGCAAAGCTTCACCGTAACGGGCAACAACTTGTCCTGCATGGTGAAGGTATGGACGATGGCAGAGCCGTCGTTCACAGTGTTATAACCTATCACTTGGAGTTCCAGGTTTTGGTCACCATTGGCATGCTGTATCTGCAGGGCTGGTAGGTGAATCATATCTACCGTACCGAAAGCAGGCAGTACAGGGAAATCGAAAGCATCGCCAGCATCGCGCAACTGTTGCAATGTGAAACCCTTGGCTCCATAATAGTCCATGCGAAGGTCTTTACCTTCATCGGCATGAAGCACCATAGCTGTGTTGGGAGTAGCAACAACAACATCTCCGCTCCAGGCGAATAGTTGGGGGACGGTTAGGAACATTGTCCCGATGGTTAATAGTAATCTGTTCATATACATTTGGCTTAACTATTTAATAAGAATAGATTTTTATAGTACATATCTTATAGCATTATCACTCTTTCGCTGATACCCTTTCAATTATTTCTAAGCACATACGACCATTATGGTAAGGGCACTTCCAAAAGCCTGCCTTATCATCGACACTATTCAGCGAACCATCGCGATGACGGCTCCAATACCACTCGCCATGTTCGGGGTCGATAAAATGGTCGATGAAATATTGCTTGGCGCGACTGGCCATTTCCAGATATTCAGGCTTACCCAATACACGATAGGCAGCGGAGAACGTCCATAAGATACGGGCATTCAGGATAGCACCTTTTTCGGCATCAGCATGCAGCACATTCTGGTTATCGATACGTCCATAGAAGCCACCATGCTCATCGTCCTGCATGCGGTCTATCCAAAAGCGAAGGATGTTGTTTTCCAACACGTCGCGCATTTCCTGTTTCAAAGTTTCATTCCTTGTCATTTCTTAATGGGATAAAAATAGATGAGAGCAATCATGATGACGGCAATGACGGCAGGGAAGAGAGAGAACAACGACCAGATCATGTTGTTCACCGACTCGGCATCGGTAATCGTAATGATGGTCTGACCCGTTGCATCCGTACCAGATACGAAGCCTGCAATACCTAGCATCAGCGCTACCAACGAACCAGAGATAGCTGTGCCGAACTTCTGCGACATCGTGCCGCTGGAGAATATCAGACCTGTCGAGGAGGTGCCGTTCTTCTCTGTGGCATAGTCGGCCACATCGGCATACATCGACCACAACAGCGGAGAATAAAGACCAATGCCTATACTGGTCAAGACCACAACAGCCAACATCATCCAAATGTAGTCAGGATTCATCGGGATGAAGAAGAAACCGATAGAGGTGACCACACAGATGACAGCAGCCCACATGAAAGCCATACGCTTAGAACCGACCCATTTCGTAAACACGGGCGACACACCGCCAAAGACCATACAGGTGAGTTCGCCGAAGGTCATGAACACCGTATAGTTGATGATGAGACCGCTAACAGTCACGTCGCCATGAAGACAGTATTCAAACATATAACCCGCCACAGCATAACGGAAACCATTGAAGAAATTCATGCAGATGCCGATAAGCGTCACATAAACCCAAGGCTTGTTGCGGAACAGGTCGGCAAAGGGCTTTAACGAGAACTTCTCTGCACGAACGGGCTTTAGCCGTTCCTTGGTCAGAAGACCGCAAGCAAGTGTTCCCAGCGTGGCGAGCAGTCCGAAGAAGGCTCCCAACACGGCATACTGGTGCTGATCGCTACCACCCACCATCTTCTGAAGATAAGGGAATGACAGCAATGTAACAAATCCCATGGCATAGGCTCCCACCATACGGAATGAGGAGAACTGGTTCTTCTCATTATCGTCGTCGGTCATGACGCCCAACAGCGATCCGTAAGGCACGTTAACGGCTGTATAGACCACCATCATTGTCAAATAAAGGGTATAAGCCCAGATGCGCTTACCCGTAAGACCGAAATCGGGTGTATAGAGCAACAAGGCAAAGATCAAGCCCAACGGCACAGCACCGAAGAGGAGCCAAGGGCGGTAAGTGCCCCAGCGGCTCTGTGTGCGATCAGCCAACGAACCCATCAAGGGGTCGGTTACCACATCGAACATTCGGGCGATGAGCATCAGCGTAGCCGTATCGGCGATAGTCAGACCGAAGACATTGGTGAAAAAAAGCGGAAAGGCTATCGACATTACCTTCCAAGTGATGCCGCCTGCAGCGGCATCACCTAAAGCATAGCCTATTTTTTCCTTTAATGTTGCCATATTACTTGGAAATAATAGTTTTCTTACCATTCTTGATATAGAGGCCCTTACCAGGCTGCTCAACACGGCGACCATTCAGGTCATACCACTTGTCTGACTCGCCATCGTGAGTGATGTAGCGAATATCAGTAGATTTGGACAACAGTTCTGGATAGTTCCAATCGTTCTCGCTCAGCACCTCAGCTGCAGTCAGCGTCAGACTGGCAGGTTGTTGCCAGATAAGGTAGACCTTATCAATCTGCTGGATATTCTCAGGAATAGGCATCTGAAGTGTCGTATTGCCTGCACTTACACCTGTTGAGGTAGCCTGCTTGCTGCCATTGGCATCCGTATATTCCATCTTCAGGGTAACAGGGAAGTCAACAGCCAGGAACTTCACCTGAATGAGGTCATAGCTGTTATAGCGGCTGTCGCCAATATCCCAGCCACGGGCTGCCCAGCGAGCAGTGGTTGTAATGGTGTGCGATGCAGCATCATAAGTAGCATTCCATCCGCCGTTCAGTTCTTTCAGATTAATGTCGCCTGCCTGAGGAGCATAAGGCTGATAGAGCTCAACACGGTTGACAGCGATACCGTCACCACAGATGCTGAAGCCATCTGCCATCTGGCTGACCATTTCTGCTGTCAAGGTGAGACGTACCACACAGGGGAACTGTTTCAGATTGCTCAATTCTAACGTTTCGCCTACTTCCTGATAGTTGACATCACGGATAAATACCTTCGGCCATTCATTGTCCTCGTCACGAGAGATAATGGTGATGCACAGTTGTTGGTCTTCCTTCAGGAGAGCGCCATACACAGCGTCTTGCTCGCAAACATTGTTCCAATGGAGTTCAACGCCTTGGCTGTTCTTCCACAACAGACGGGTCTCGCCTTCCTCCAGCTCGGTGACACTATAGTCGATGCCTGTGATGGACTGCAGTGTTACACTACCCTTCTCGACAACTTGTATCATTATCTTTTGAATCTCCTTCGTAGCATCGTTGGGTACCAAAATCTCCGTTCCCGTTTCCGTGGCGATGGCTTTGCTGCCATCAGCTGCAGATTCCGTACCGTCAGTATAGCCGATAGTGACGCGGATATTCGCACCTTCCTCTACCAGTTTCACACTCAGCATATTACCGTTGACAGACTGTGGATTTTCCAACCATGCCTGAATACCTGCCCAGTTTTGAGTGGCTGTAATCTGGTGAGTTGTCGTATCGTAGCTGGCATTATCGTCCATCGCCTGGAACATCGTAAGATCTGCCTCACCCTGCTCGTTGAACAGATAGACAGGTTCCGGGTCAGGTGTTGGTGTCTGGCGTACAACCAACTCCACGAACTGCAGGGCACCAGCCTCGGTGGGCTGCACCTGAATCTGCTGAATAACCTTGGTAGCATCAAGCAGCAGACGGGTCTCCTGTTGTGCCTGAGCGGAAATGGTGTCAGCTTGTGTTCCATCTTTATAGATGACAGACAACTTGACCTTGACAGCCTCCGTAAAGCTAACAGCCAGTTCGGCGCCACTCACCGACTCTGCCTCTGAGGTGTTCATCTGGACGCCTATCCATTCGTCTGTAGTTGCCATCTTATAGGTTTCGGCATTGTACATGACTTTGTTGGCATCCTGTACCTCAAAGCGAGAGAGATCTGCCTTGCCATTGCTGAACACGGGCTCAGGAAGCTCGTCAGGTGTTGCCGTCTGATTGACAGCCACCTCAGTCAACCGGATAATAGCGGCAGTAGTAGCCTGGATAATAATGTCCTTGACATATTTGTTGCCATCCAGTGCCATCTTCACGTAAGGAGCAGCTTCATCCATAATTATTTCACTACCTTCATCATCGCTATAGGTAACAGCAACCTTCACCTGTGACTTGCTGGCAAATTTCACCATCAGTTCAACACCTTTCACTTCCTCTGTTTCCAATGGAGTGATGGATAGTCCTGTCCAACCCTTTGTGGTAGCTAGTGTATAAGTACTTATATCATAGGTAGCATTGCTCTGAGCCTTACCCATCGAGAGGTCAGCCTTACCGTTTTCATCAAATACATTCTTTTCAATTACAACCATCTTCGTAATGTGAATAACGCCTGCCTCGGCATTCTTCACCTCGATGTTTTGTACTTGCTTTCCTGCCTCAATGGGAACGGCAATGGTTGTACCACTGGCAGCAGCCCGACGAGCAACCGTGCGCTGGGAAGCAGCAGTAGTAGAAGTCATTGACGACTCTGTGCCATCGGTGTATCTCACGGTGACGCTGACGGTAACATTCGCTTCTGCAATGTCAACCAACAGTACGTTACCCTTCACCTCCTCAGGCGTATCGAACCAAATCTGAACACCCTTATCTGGTTCAGTGGTTGTCACCGTGACAGCTCCTGTATTCTCATCGTAAGAGACTGTCGTCGTTTCGTCCTGAGCTGTCATATTTGACAGGTCGGTTTCTCCCGTTTCATCGTCAATGACAGGCTTGGGAATCTCCTCGAAGGAAGCAGCAATATCTATATTGGAATCCATGGTGATGGTTAGTGTGGATTCTGTTCCTGCATCAGCCCCATTCTTTGTCCATTTTACGAATTGATAACCTTCGTTAGGAATGGCGGTCAGTGTCAGGACAGTACCCTCATCGTAGCTGCCACCACCTACTTGTTCGTTGCCGCGTTTCACGGTGATGGTTCCGTTCTGAGGAGCCTGGATGGTCAGCGTGTAACTCTTGATGTCAATAATCTCATTGCCAAGTTCACTCTCAGTGTAGAGTACAGCTTTCTGGAAGGTGAAGTTCTCACCGCGAATCAAGAGATTCTTTTCCTGAACTTTTGAGAGAAGCGATGCAGTAAGTTTCAGTGCGAATGGCGACTCTGTAAATTCAGTCCAGTTAGCACCATCGAAAGCTGAATCATAGTCTGTTGCAAGGGCAATCTTAGATGTCGCACTCAAGCCTGTAGCATAAATGCGAATGACATCGCCCACAACAGCATTGCTGAACAGACCTCTATTAATCTCGATGTCGCCAGCACTGATAGCCTGTGTCTTCTCAACAAGCGTCTTCTCCGTGCGGTTGTCTACCACGGGGTCGTTGACTGTAGCCGCAGTCAATTTCAAGGTCGCAGCCTTCTCGTAAGTAATGTAGACCTTGTCGATGGTTTTCACGTTTGCAGGAATATCGAGAGTTACTTCTGTCTCTCCTGCTGCTGCACTTGCACTTATATCCTTGCTTTCACCATCCGCATTGGTATACTCCATCTTGAGGGTTACACCGAAATCTACAGCTTCGAACTTCACAGTAATAGACCCCTTGCTGTTATAACGGCCATCACCAATATACCAACCTCGTGCACCCCAGTCAGATATAATCTCAATAGTCTTCGTCGTTGCATCATAAGTAGAGTTCCAACCCTCATTCAGATCGTCAAGTGTGATGTTCACGCCTGTCTGTGATGGCTCGTCAGGAGTTTCTGGATCAGCAGGTTTGGTACTCTCGGCATTAACCTTCACCTCGCTCAGCGTTACACTGCCTGCCTCAGTCGGCTGGATCTGAATCTGGGATATCTTCTTAGTGCCGTCGATTACCATGTAGAGGACGGTGGCAGACTCGGACATGATGGTATCAGTAGCTGTCTCGTCGGCATACTTCACTGTTGCCTTTACCTTCGCGGACTCACTGAACGTGATGCGCAGTTCCTCACCCTGTACGTCGTCGGCTGTCGTTGCAGTAATCTGTACGCCTGTCCAGCCTTCAGTAACGGTAATCTTGTGCAATTCCGTATCGTAGGTCACCTTATCGGCATCCTGTACCTCAAACTTCGACAGGTCGGCTATGCCATCTGTAAAGACGGGGGTAACAATAGGATTGGCTGTGAACGTAGCAGCTACCGTCGTTGCCCCAGTCATCGTGATTTCCTTTGGATTGTCGGTATAGTCCGTGCTATTCACAGTCCACTTAGTGAAACTGTAATCTGTAGCAGGAGTAGCTGTTAACGTCAGCGTAGTGCCGTAAGCAACCGATGCTCCTGTCGTGAGGTCGCTTGTACCGTCGTTGACGGTGAAGGAACCGTTGGAAGGCTCCGTAATTGTCAGCGTGTAGGCTGGATCTAGGGCTAACTCCGTAAAGGTCACTGTACCAGCCTCCTGGTTCTGGATGATGACGGACTTGATCTTCTTGCTGTTGTCAAGCGTTAAGGCATGCGTCGTTGACGACTCGCTGTCCATCAGCTCCGCAGGACTGTCCTCACCGACATAGTAAACCATCATCTTCAGCTTGCTGGACACGTCTGTTCTTACAAGCAGGATGCCACCGCTGTAGGTGGAGTTGCTGCCTATCCAAAGGTTCATGCCACTCCAGCCGCTGGCTGTCGTCAGCTCATGGGTTGTCGCATCGTAGGTATTACCGGCATCAGCGGTAAAACCGTCAAGACTGAAGGCGGGAATGGCATTGGCTGTGAATGTAGCAGCTACCGTTGCATCTGCTGTCAGATTAAAACTGTAGGGATTATCTGTATAGTCCGTTCCATCTATAGTCCACTTAGTGAAACTGTAATCAGATGCAGGTGTCGCTGTCAGTGTCAGCGTGGTACCATATGACACAGATGCGCCAGTAGCAAGATTGTTAGTGCCATCGTTGACTGTAAAGCTGCCGTTCTCGGGGGCAGTGATTGTCAGTGTGTAGCTCGGATCAAGAGCCATCTCCGTGAAGGTGACAGTTCCGGCAACCTGGTTCTGAATGATGACCTTCTGGATCTTCTTGCTGCTCTCAAGCGCCAAAGCATGCGTCGTTGACGACTCGCTGTCCATCAGCTCCGCAGGACTGTCCTCGCCGACATAATAAACCATCATCTTCAGCTTGCTGGATACGTCTGTTCTTACAAGCAGGATGCCACCGCTGTAGGTGGAGTTGCTGCCTATCCAAAGGCTCATGCCACTCCAGCCGCTGGCTGTCGTCAGCGAATGGGTCGTCGCATCGTAGGTATTACCGTCGTCAGCGGTAAAACCGTCAAGACTGAAGGCAGGAATGGCATTGGCTGTGAACGTAGCAGCTACCGTCGTTGCCTCGGTCATGATGATAGACTGCGGGTTGTCGGTAT
>Ga0247610_10002285_pt1 | contig 22370 bp, 16 predicted proteins | sample 174DNAGHGhighgp2_FD_193483 | JGI IMG/M metagenome (GOLD analysis project Ga0247610, IMG submission 193483) | Sheep rumen microbial communities from Palmerston North, Manawatu-Wanganui, New Zealand - 1742 DNA GHGhigh gp2 | ecosystem: Host-associated > Mammals > Digestive system > Stomach > Rumen...
CACGGTGAGCCCTGACGAGCAGGCCAACCTCGCCACCTACGGCTACCTCTACACATGGCATGACGCGGCAGGCGGCATCGACTCGCCCGTTCGCGACGAGAACGGCTATGTGAGAGGCATCTGCCCGAACGGCTGGCACTTGCCCACCGAGAAGGAAATCAACGTGTTGCGCACGCACACCGCGGAAGCGCTCAGCAGCGACAACCTCTGGGTGACACCGTTCGGAAACAACAGCACCGGCTTCAACGCCCTGCCGGCAGGTACATTCAACTATGCCGCCGACCGTTTCCAAGGCCTGCACACCGAGACCATGTTCATGGGCGACACACAGGCCACGGCGTTCCACTTCGGATACTTCTGCTGCAAGATCACCGCCAACGTGAACATCTACAACAACGGCGCGAGCGTGCGATGCGTGAAGGACTGTGAATAATTCAGAATTCAGAATTCAAAATTCAAAATTAAGGGGAGCCGGAGTGGTTCCCCTTTTTTGTTTCAGGTTTCAGGTTTCAGGTTTCGGGGTTAAGGATTAAGGTTTAAGGGTTAAGGTTTAAGGGTTAAGGTTTAAGGGTTAAGGTTTAAGGTTAAGGGACAATCACTACTGAGGTGATGTTTTTTGATTGGAAACTGACAGACAGATTCCCCGCAAAGAGTCTCCCCTATCCGATTCACCCCATTCCTGGCCTTCCCGCTAAAACAATCAGCCCGAAATTCGGGGTTGTTTTCGAGGATACAATCCCACAATCCACTGATAATCAGCGTTCGGCTTATCAACCCGCAAGAGTTTTGCGTTTTGTAGGATACTGCCGTTTAAAAAAATAATGTAATATGCCGACATGCATGGGAACATAAACTGGCGACATGCTCCCGCGAGGTGGCGCAAAGTGGCTGCGCGAGCAGGCTCGGGAAACCACTAACTACTAACTCCCTCCATGCTTTCTCACAAAAGCATGAACGGTTTCCCAGCAACTGTCGAATTTCATGGCATCGAGACTATACATACTAATATATTTGAAATAGAAGGCGTGCCCCTCCTTCTCTAACAGATGACTCTCGAAAGTGGTGGTGCCCACTTCCTTCAGTCGGTCGGCTATCACCTTGGAACCATAAACGTATGGCAACCCTGGGACAGAGAAGGCATAGCCCGAATCCACTGGCAAAATAATGTCTTTTTCGCCGTGAATCAGGCACACGGGTGTCACCTCATCGGCATCAATATAATCGGTGTTGAAAATGCTGCCCCAAAAGAGCATCACCCCCGCCACGTCGAAGGTGTGTCGTTGCATTTCGGCACTGCCTGCGGAATGCATGGCCGGGAGGGCCGGTTCCTCGAAAGTCTCCGCCGGACGCTCGTCCTCATCCATGTAGAGCGCATGGAGGATGGCCACCGCACCTGCCGACTGTCCCAAAAGGAAGATACGGTTGGTGTCGATGCGATACTTCTCGTAATTGGCCTTGAAGAAGCGCACTGCCGCACTTACGTCCTGCGCCGCCATGAAACCTGTGCGCACCAACGACTTGTAGGAGAACTCCGTGGCCGACATCAGCCTGTAGTCGATGGAGGCGGCCGCATAGCCATTCTGTGCGAAACGGTTGCACCAAGCCACCATGTCGGGCCATTGGCGCGTGCCCAACACGAATCCGCCGCCAAAGAGCGTGATAACCAGCGGCCGCAGCGTGTCGCCCGGGTTATTAGGCTCATAGAAATCGAAACACAGCTTCTGCATCTTGTCTTTCCCGGGAAACTGGGCCGTACAATATGGAACACCCTTCTTGACGTGCACTTTCGCTGACTGCGCGAAACCGCTGCCCGCGACAAACACGATAATCGCCAAAACGGCTGCTGAAATGATATACTGATGACGGTTCATATTTCTGTTGTTTCAACCCCTATAACGCAACAATTGGGATTTTATTACAAAAAAGGCAACCGGCAACAGGCAATAGACAGAATACATTAGGCTATAGCGCCATGCGTGATCCATTAATAAATCATAGTGTGAGCATCTCGAATTAAAACATATCCGTCAAATGGCTCTTGATTACTTGTTTTGTCAAAGATCTTAATGGTAATATGATGATTACGACCAATCAGCTCTTTTTTGATTTTATCAGGCATTCTGGGTGAAAAGAAAGGGTAACCATGCCATACAACATCATCATTATCACTATCAGGAAATTGTGGTACCCACAATGTCAATGGCGTTATATACAGTGAAAAAACTTGACTGTTAAACGGAGAGCTTCTTTTGTTATTTAATAAACAAGCAACAGGTTTTGTTTTTGAAGAATATTTTTTTCTGGTAAATTGGATTTCCTTTTTGTTAGCATGGGTTGCCCCAATAATCACAATAAACCTTTGATTACTACTATAATGCCGACAAATATTTCTATAAAGCAAGGCCTCCCTGTCATCCATATTGGTGTGAAAATTATCAATATTTAACACAATGAAATTGAAATCTTCTTCTGTCAGGGATGATTTATATTCTTTTTTGAATTTCTTGAAGTGTTTCCGAAATTTAGCTACGCTTGCATCGCTCTTAACTAATTGAGAATCACTGCCTTGCAGACAAAGTGCTATCTCGTCGCGCATCTCTCTTATACAAAAAGGAAGTTGTGCGTACTTTGAAAACAGCATATCTAACGTATAAAGAAACCGATCAATCGAAGGATTCCCATCAATACAAATCAATTTCAAATTTCGATTTTGTAAATACACATCATACAAAGAAAAAAACGCTTTAGAAATATACTTCGTCAACACCTTATCTGGCATTATATTTAGATAATTGTATAACGGCAAGCTGTCATTAAATTGGAATAATTGATTGACGTAATAATTTTCAACACATGGCAATTCGAGAAAGACTGTAATCGTGTCTTTAGATGTTTGGGCAGCGTGTTTGATTATCGCCACTTCCAAATCTAATATTTCTTCAATATAATGCTGCTCACCCAAAAATAGTATTTGCCCCCTTTGCATCACAGGCAAGCTATCCAATATAGCTTGCCTGTGACCAAAGATTGCACTATTTAGCATTAAAACTAAAAGAGTTCGATGCCACATAATGACTATTCTACCATGATTTCAATCGGTGTAATCATGGCACAAAAAAACATATTATTTTCATACAGCGCATCTTTAAAAGTGTTAAAAATACGATTTTCGATTTACGAACAATTGCAAATCGTCAGAACCGCACTCTCACGCCGCCGAGGAAATTGATCCCTGCCTGCGGGAAATAATACGCATCGTAGTATTTTTCATCGCCGATCATGCCCGTGTAAAGCGCGGCGTTGGTTTCATACATGGTGTTGAAGATGTTGTTCACGTTCATGAAAAGCTCCAAATCCTTCAAAGCCTTGAAATGGAAGGTGTAGGAAAGACGGAGATTGGTGTAGGTATAGGGTTTCAACACGTAGGCCTCGTCACCGGAGTTGTCAAGATATTGCTTGCTGACGAACTTGGTCAGAAGACTGATTCGGAAATCCTTGAGCGGAACGAAGGTGAAATCGTTGCCAATCACCACATTCGGGGAGTAAGCAATGGGAGTGTTGCCGAGCTGCTGCTCCACATAACCGCCGTTCTCCCAATCCTCAATATAGTGGGTGTAGTTGAGGATTTTGTTCACGCTGAAGCCACCGTTAATGTGCCAGGTGAAGAACTTCACGGGACGGTAGGCCGCCGAAAGCTCAATACCCACACGATAGCTTTTGTCAACATTGGTCATGAGCGGGTCTCCCGTCTGGTCGAGCTCACCAGTGCGCACCAACTGGTTCTTGTAATACATGCCATACAACGTGGTGTTAAAGAAGTATTTGTCGTTATAGTTCATGTAGCTGAATTCCAAGTCGTAGAGCGTTTCGGGCACCGGCTTGCGGTCGTCGGGCGCACCCACAAGGTCATTGCGCGTGGGCTCGCGGTTAGCAGTGGCAAAGGAGAGGTCGAAGCTGTGTCTCACTTTGGGGTTTTGAATGAAATAGTGCAATCTGACTTTGGGATTCACAAAGTTCCAGTGATACTCCTGCGGAATGGGGGTCAACTCGTCGTTAACTCCCTCTATGTTGTAATCCACACGGCGATACTGAAGCTCGACATTCACGGAAAAGTCCTTAACCCAGTAACTTAACGCTCCGAATGCCTTGGATTGCAGCTTCTCGCCCGTGCCACGATACCACTCGTACATGGCCGGACACTCCCTCACTCTGTCGGGTTGCACCCACACTATGTCACCGTAGTGGTTTCCCATATAGTTACTCACATCCAATCCTGCCCACCAGTGCAAACCTTGAGGGACATGGTTGTCTGAGGAACTAAACGAGACGGAACCGTCATACTGTGCATGCAGACCATAGTAATAGTTGTCCAAATATTTCTGGGTCACGAGGTCGGCGCGGTTCTGGTCATCGTGCAAGGGTTCCAGACCGTATTTAACGATTTTCTTGTCATCCTTATATTGCTCATAATAGCCGTAACCACGTGTCAAATAAGGCATTATCTGAAGGCCGTGGCGTTTGCTCCAGTCCTTGTTATGCCATTTCTTCACATATTCCAGCTGGTAGAAAGTCTGGGTATAGTGATCCTTGGAGTTATCATAATAGTGGCGAACACCGTTTTCGTCGTAATACTCACCACAGGAGTTGTACGTGCGGTTGGTGGCGAGACTGTCGTATGGCACACCGTTCCAGGCCAAACCAGAGTTTTCTTTACCAAAGAGCATATTGAATCGCAACACTCCGTTGTCCTTGTTATTCTTAAAATCACGAAGGTCGAGTTGCGCGGTAAGGAATCCCGAATTGAGGCGCACGCCAGAGTGGTCAATGTAGCCGTCGCTGCGCACATCGGAGAAGGAGGCCAACATAGAGAAGCGTTTGCCTATGAGGCCTGTACCCGCACTCACCATATTGTCGAAGGTGTTGAAAGAACCGTAGGCGCTGCGAGCCTCCGCAAAAGGTCTCTCGGGGATGTCACGGGTCACAAAATCGACACGGGCGCCGTAGGAAGTGCTACCAATGGAGGTGTTGGCGCCGCTCTGCAGGCTCACCTGCTCTATGTAGGTGGCCATGTCGGGGAGGTTCACCAACCACGATCCCTGCGACTCGGCATTGTTGATGGTCACACCATTGAGGGTGGTGTTGATACGCGTTTGGTCGATACCGCGGATAAACATGTAGGTGGCGCCAAGTCCGTTACCCGACTCGGAAGTGACCACCATGGAGGGCATCATCTCCAACAGGTTGTTGACACTGCCATTGCCCTGTTGCGCACGAATCTGCGGCATTGACATCGTGGTGACATTCGCCGAAGTCTGCACCGTAGGCCGCACAAACTCGATGGTCACCTCCTTCACCGTCCCGCTCTGCACAGTATCCGGCTGCTGCGCGAAGAGTGCTACCGGAGTGAAAACAAAACATGCCAAGGCCAACACAGCACAAACTGCCTTATACCTTAAACCATAAACATTAAACTTTAAACTTTTAAACATAACTCTAACAGTTTGGTTATTAATAAATTAAACACACTGAAAGAGGGAAAAGAAACGTTGTGAAATTCCCTACGGCGGCATTATCCGCATCAGGTTCAACGGGTCTGATCTCAGCCTTTCGGCACCCCTTTCAAAACAGCGGCAAAGATACAAAATTTTAGGGAACAGGCAATAGAATTTTGTCCTAGTTGTCCTTGTTGTTTTCTTTTAACGAAGAAAGCGCTATTTCCGCGGCGCGTTGCTCGGCTCCTTTCACGGAATTGCTCACCGCCTCCGCTAAAAGTTTCCCGTCCATTTCGATGTGCGCTCGGAAGAGGTCGCGTTCGGCATCGGGTTCAGCCTCATGGGAGAAAACCACCTTGTGATGGTGGTGCTGTGCCCAGATGAGCAAACGGCTCTTATAGTCTTTGTCCTCCTCCAGAATCGAGTCGATGTCAAGGTGTACTAAAAAGATTTTGTCGAGGATGATGCGGGTGGTGCGCTTGTAACCTTGGTCGCGGTAAATAGCACCCACCACGGCCTCGAAGGTGTTGCCGGGGATGTTCTTGGAATTGATATGCCCCGCCATTTCGGTCATGTCGTACAAGCCCAATTTAATAGCCAAATCACCCAGCTGTTTGCGATTCACCAACTTGGAACGCATCTGAGTAAGTCCGCCTTCCGAAGCTGCCGGATATTTGTGACAAAGGAAGTCAGCGATAATGGCACCAAGCACGGCATCACCCAAGAATTCTAACCGTTCGTTGTTTTCCTTTCGCCCGAAAGTGGAAATCTCACTCACAGAACGGTGAATCAAAGCCCTGCGGAACAAATCCACATGACGTACCCGGAAACCGAAAATATTTTTGAAATAGGAACGAATCTGCTTGTCCGTCAGCTGCATATACTACTCCTTGAACTTGGTGTACAGCAAGGTGACATTGTGTCCGCCGAACCCGAAAGAGTTCGACATCGCCGTATTGACAGTATGGGAAATGGCCTCTTTGGGAACAAAATTCCAATTGGAGGGCAATTGCGGATCCAAATGGTCGAGGTTGATGGTCGGATGGACCAGGTCGTCGCGCATGGAACAGAGGATGGCGACGCTTTCCACGGCGGGGCCAGCGCCTAACAGGTGTCCGATCATCGATTTGGTGGAGTTGATGGCCATTTTGGGGGCGTGGTCGCCGAAAAGGTCTTCGATAGCGCGGCACTCCGAAAGGTCGCCCAACGGTGTGGAGGTGCCATGCGTGTTGATGTAGTCCACCTCTTCAGGACGTATCCCCGCGCTGCGCAGCGCGCCTTTCATGGAGATCATGGCCGCTTTTCCGCTGGGGTCCGGAGCGGCGATATGGTAGATGTCTGCCGACATGCCCACGCCGATGACCTCGGCATAGATGCGGGCACCGCGGGCCAACGCATGGTCCATACTCTCCAAAACGAGCGTGGCAGCCCCCTCCCCCATCACGAATCCGTCGCGATCCTTGTCGAACGGCCGGCTGGCGTGCTCCGGATCGTCGTTTCGGGTGGAGAGTGCGCGCATGGCGTTGAAACCGCCTACCGCCAGCTCAATGATGGCGGACTCCGTGCCGCCAGTGACCACCATGTCCGACTTGCCCAAAGCGATGGCATAGCAAGCGTCACCGATGGCGTTGGCCGATGATGCGCAAGCGGAAGTGGTGATATAATTGGGTCCCGTGAAACCGTATTTCAACGCTATGCTGCCGGAAACGGTGTTGGCTAACACGCGCAACAGATGATACGGACTGAATCGCGGGTCGCGGTCCTGCGACATGAATTGCTGGACAGCCTCTTCAGAAGAGGTCAGACCACCGATGCCTGTGCCATACACCACCCCCACGCGGCTTTTGTCGAGCCGATCCAGATCCACCTTCGCATCCCCAAGTGCTTCGGCCGTCGTTATCAACGCATATTGCGCACAACGATCAAGCTTCGTCAACTCCTTGGGAGCAAAGTGGTCTTCAGGGTTGTAATCTTTCAATTGGCAGGCAAAACGGGTTCTGAACTTCTCCGTATTGAAATAAGTAATGTGGCCGGCACCGGACTTACCTTTTAAAAGGCTATTCCAATACTCAGCCACATTATTACCTATTGGTGTTAAAGCACCAATACCTGTTACAACAACGCGTTTGAGGGTCATCACAAACGTATTCTGTAATCGGAAAATATTTTACTTGCTAGCAAGAAGATTTTCAATGTAGGCCACTGCGTCACCTACAGTGAGGATTTTTTCAGCATCTTCTTCCGGAAATTTAATGCCAAATGCATTTTCAAATTCCATAATCAATTCGACCGTATCCAATGAATCGGCTCCCAGGTCGTTGGTGAAACTTTTTTCGGGAGTTACCTCAGCCACATCGACACTCAATTTGTCGGCAATGATTGACTGGACTTTTTGTAAAATTTCTGACATAATATTCAAATTTTAAATAGGCGGCAAAAATACATTTTTTTTGATATGGATGGGAAAAAAAATTCACCCCCTTTTCTTGCCCCAAAACACAAGCGTTTCTTTGTCGATTTTTTCGGTTTTTTCGCAGAATTCTTCCAAACGACACCTTCATTTTCGCTAAAAAACCACCTTTTCACTGCCAAAACAATCATCAAATTGCATTTGATTCAATTTTTATTTTTATGATATTCAGACAATTATAAAATAATCAAAAAAAAATTGCATTATTGGTGCTGTGGTATCAAAAAAATACTATCTTTGCCACCGCAAAAACAACGAAACGTTCATTGAAAAATATGCCGATATAGCTCAGTTGGTAGAGCAGCTGATTTGTAATCAGCCGGTCGTTGGTTCAAGTCCGACTATCGGCTCTAGGCATAAACGAGACAACGATGGGAGAGTTCCAGAGCGGTCAAATGGGACAGACTGTAAATCTGCTGGCTAAGCCTTCGGAGGTTCGAATCCTTCCTCTCCCACTTGTTTTTTTTATGCGGAAGTAGCTCATCCGGTAGAGCGACAGCCTTCCAAGCTGTAGGTGGCGGGTTCGAGTCCCGTTTTCCGCTCCAATACTTATTTTTTTCATAACATTTAGATGATTTTGAAGCAACAAGAAATTCTTCTTGTTGCTTTTTTTTTGCCCTGTTTTGACGCAAAAACACAGGATGCGATGACTCACGTCCTGTTCTGTCCCCGCCCCGAAACAACCATTTTTTTCATCGGTCATTTTTTTTAGCGGACGGCAATAACAAATTTTATATCTTTGCCCTTAGTACATGACAAAATTTCAGTCTGGTGTAAGTATTTGATTAGCAATGGATGAGAAGTTAAAAATCGGTGTTTTGTATTCATTTCTGCCTCTCAACGTGCACCACGGCGAGCATAAAGATGTTGATGTCGGTGCTGCCGAACTGCCAGTTGGTCCTGTCTATGGCCAGACAAAACGGGCCTTTTATGGGCAGCAGGCGGAAAATGACGCGCGCGATGAGGTCAAGGTCGAATTCGGCGAAAAAACGTTGGATTCTCCGCAAACACGACGACGACTTCGCGGGCGAGTCAAAAACGGTTGACAAGAGGCTAAAGCACACTGTTTTGGCCTTGCATAGGGCTACGATAAACAGCGATATAAGCTTGATGTGCGCCAAGTTGATGTTTTCTTTCAAAAAAGTGCTCAACGTGTCGGATAATTCGTTATTTTTGCTGCCGTGATTGATACTCATAGAAGAAAAGATGTGGTAGTTTTTTGATTCTAAAATACTGAATATCAATCACTTTATCAAGAATAAAACAAAAAAGTCACCAACAAAATTTGTTGATAACTCGCTAAATATAAATATGTTAGACTAAAAATTCAAATTTTTGTCATATACTAAAAGTCAAATGAAGAATTTTTTTTGTTTTCTATTTTTATGTTTATTATTGCTTCAAGCGTGCACCTATGATCCGCCTAAAGCAAGAATGACAATAATAAATCATTCCGCCAATCCTGTATGGGTCAATGTGAGTGTAGATGAATGTGATACTTTTCCTGTTTTACCTTCAACAGACATGTTGGCTTATATAGAACCTAACAAGTCAGATTCATATATTTTAAATGGAAATAGAAAAAAACCGGTTATTCCAAACAAAAAACAAATCATTACATTGTTTTTTATTGAGGATTCAGTAGTGAGACAATATCACATGTGTGAAATTTCAAAAGAAAAACTTTTTACTAAAGTGGTTCTGACGAAAGATGAATTGGAGAGAGACAAATACCTATACATATATCAATAAATTTTAACATGTTTCAATTAACACAGAACGGAGAACACTGGTATGTTACATCAGATAATCTATAATCCCCATTCATAGTGCAGTTTTTATTTTTTGAATCAATAACCGCAATTATGAATAGATATTTTATCAGCTTGGCTTTGTTGGCACTTTTACTCTTTCAGTCATTGTAGCCCTCCTGTTTACAAATAAGAAATTATGAAAAAACCAAAAATAATCATATTGTTATTGGCTGTTATAACAGCAGCAGCATGCCACACCATTTCTCACAACCCTGCGTCTAACGATATTGTTTACATGAGTCATTATCGACTGCGGGAACCTGGTTTGTCGGAATTTCCCGAAAGGATATTGGCCGATATGGACAAAACAGGTTTGGACAACTCTCCATTCTTAAACCGTTACGAAAGCGCTTTCCTGAACGAATTGCTTCCTGACAGCTTGAAATGTTTTGATTTCACAAACAAGAAAGTGGGATTTATTAAGGCTTGTGTTGGGTGCAGCAAAAAGGGTTATTTTGAAATGCACAGGAAACATTTTGCAGATGACAAATATGCTCTTGACAGCGGCACATTGTACATTTTAGATGATCGTCAAAAGAAAGAATCTGGTGGCTTTGATGCGGTAATACTGATCTGGTATAAATTCATATTGCCCGAAAAAGAGATACTCAGACTGTTGAAAAAATACAAAGTTGAGGAGGAATAGTATGGTAAAATCAAACATCTTGTTTTTTGCGATACTATTGTCAGCAAGTCTCTGTTCTGCCCAGCAGCGATGCAATTGTAAAGTCGTTGAGAAAAAACTCTATTTCCACGACACATTGTGCATTACGGGGAATGACACTTTTGACTAGAATTCAACGGTCTCAATATTTCACACAGAAAAAATTTGAGACCTATTGAAAAAGTCAAATAGGGAGTGTAAACAGCCCCCCTTTTCGGTCTATTGCTCCACGAGCTGCTTCACCGCGCGCTCCAAATCCGCGCCGCGAAGGTCGCGTTGCACGATGCGTCCCTCTTTGTCCAACAAAAAAGTGGAGGGGATGGAACGCACGCCGTACGTGGCCGCTGCCTGCGATTGCCACTTCTTGAGGTCGCTCACGTGGTTCGGCCACACTAATTTGTCGGTTTCGATGGCACGCTTCCACGATGCAGCATCACTGTCCAACGACACGCTGAACACCTCGAATCCCTTGTCGTGGTATTGTGCGTAAATCTTTGTCACATTGGGATTTTCACGACGGCACGGACCGCACCAGGAGGCCCAGAAATCAAGCAACACTACCTTACCGCGCAAATCAGACAGCTTGCGCATCTTACCATCGGGATCCGGATACTCCAAATCGGGCGCAATGGCACCGATTGCCACTTTGGAAGCCGGCGAGTTCATGTAATTCCAACGATCTTTCACGATAAGATGATCGGGATACTTGTTGTGCAACGCGGTAATCACCTCAGTGTGCAATGCGGCATTCTGCTCCCGTGGGAAAATATCCAAAAACATCAACACGGCAATATCCTGCTTGTGCGTCTTGATTTCATCTTTCATACGGGAAGTCAAATACGCATCTATCTCATTATAAGAATTTTGATACTTGGAAACCACTTGGCTGACCTTTTCTTGCGCGGCATTGACTAACGTCTTGGCGTTCTGACTCTCATTCTTCTCCAACTGTTCGTAAGCCGCCTTCTGCTTCACTATGCCCTCCAAAGAGGGATAGAGTTCCTCCGCCACACGGTTGGCCCATTTGGTCTGATTGCCTTTCTTATCCCACAGATTCAAGTATGCCATACTGTCACGCTCTGCCAACAGTTCCTTGATTTTGGGCATGACCGTTCCTAACGAAGTTTTCGCAATCTCATGGCGTTTGTTCAAATCCGACTCATATTGGTCAAATAAAGTGTAAAAATCATCGGCATTTTTCACTCTCTCGCCTGAAAAATCATAATAACGGTCCACATTATCCTGATAATTGGCGAACGGCGCATAATGGATTTCCGTCTTCTTCATCATCCGATTGGCCACATCGGCACATTCAAGCGCCCCGTTCCCTTTCAGTTTTCCACCGGAAAGATAAGTCTTGAAAGTGGTATAAATACTATCCAGATTGTCGTATGCGGTCAGCAAATAGTTGTCCACATCCTGATTGGTCTGGGTATAGAGGTTGAATTTCTGGAAGAAATTGCTCCAGTAGGTTTTGTCCGGATCATTCTGCAATTCCTTGTTGATGCTATCCACAGCCGCTTTTCTGCTCAAGGCCAAATGGGACATATCTTTCACGTATTGCAATGATTCTGAACCGGTAACGGCTACAATCTGCTGAAGATTCTCGGCATCCAAAGTCATATCCACAGTCTCGCCTGGGGTCACCACCAACAACATGGAAGAGCCGTTGCCGAAGTCGAGACGATAAATATCATTCGGTTGTGTGATGTTCATATTGAACTCGTCCCCGTTGATGTCGGCCGTTGAGTAAGTTGTGATCGAGTTGCCGTAAGCACTGGTCAGGCTGACCTTATTAAATGTGTTATTTAACAGCTTAACATGCAATTTCATAGGGGCTTGAGCACAAACCACATTTACCATCAAACCCAAAACCAGCAATAATACACTAAATTTCTTCATATCTATTTTTCAAAAAGTGCGCAAAAATACACTTTTTTACTTTTCCTCTCCTCATCTTTTCGTCCTAAAAAAAAACTATCTTTGCAGCTTAAAAATATGAAACTGTAAGTTATGTTAAATCACTTGGAACATTTTTTCCCGAAAGATTTTGACGAGGCACAAATAGCGAAAGCCAAAACCTTGTTTTACAAGAAATTGTCACTTTTTGCGCACGATTTTTACCGTGGCAAGATGATGACGCTGCCGAAAGTCCCCATTGAAAGTTTGAACTGGTTCAACGCATGGTACACTCCTGGTGTTTCGGCCATCTCCACCACTATCCGCGACGACAACAACCGTTCGTTCCAGCTCAGCAACCGTTCCAACACGGTGGCGGTGGTCAGTGACAGCACACGCGTTCTTGGCGACGGCGACTGCACACCGCCGGGCGGACTTGGGGTTATGGAAGGCAAAGCACTGATAATGAAATATTTGGGCGGTATTGACGCCACTGCACTTTGTATTGACAGTCGCGACGAGAACGGGGAGCACCAAGCACAGAAAATCATCGACTTCGTGAAGATGGTGCAGCCCAGTTTTGGAGCGGTGAACCTCGAAGACATCTCCCAGCCCAACTGTTTCCGCGTGCTGGACGAGCTGCGTGAGGCTTGCGACATCCCGGTATGGCACGACGATGCACAGGGCACCGCCTGTGTGACACTTGCCGGAGTGCTGAACGCGCTCAAAATTGTCGGCAAACGTCTTGAGGATGTGAAAATTGTGTTGTACGGATCCGGTGCCGCAAATTGCAGCATCGCCCGACTGATGATGGAGGACGGTGCAAAGCCTGAGAACATCATCCTTTTCGACAGCAAGGAGGCATTGCACAAGAACCGCAGCCGCTACGCAAACGACCCAAGATATTACCCGCAATGGAACCTCTGCCAGATCACCAATCCGCAGTGCATCAACACCGAAGAGGAGGCCTTCAAAGGTGCGGATGTCTTGGTGGCGCTCTCCAAACCCGGTCCCGACACCATCAAGCCGGAGTGGATTTCGCTGATGGCGGAGAAGGCTATCGTATTTGTCTGCGCCAACCCCGTGCCAGAAATCTACCCGCACGTCGCGAAGGCCGCCGGTGCGTACATCGTGGCCACCGGTCGCGGCGACTTCCCCAACCAGGTCAACAACTCCGTCTGTTTCCCCTCCATCCTGAAGGGCACGCTGTTGGTTTCCTCGCGCAAAATCACCGACGAGATGGCCGTATGTGCCGCACACGCCATCGCCGACTTCGCTGAACGTCAATGCATTACCACCGAACACATCATGCCCACGATGATGGACAGCGCCCTCTTCCCCGAAGTGGCCGCCGCCGTAGGCGAATGCGCTGTAAAAGCCGGCCTCGCCCGAACTCCGCTCACCCGCTCTGAAATCCACGAACTGGCCAAGCGCGACATCGACGAGACCCACCGCATCATGGACCTGTTGGTTAACGAAAATATCATCCAACGATTCCCTGAAACCGAAATCAAACGGATTTTAGAGGAAGTGGTAACAGCCATCCGGAATTAATAACGAACAACCCCAACATTCAAAAACTTCTTCCTCGAGCAGCCCCGCAGGGGCAAGAGCTTGGTAGCCCAGGGTGATCGATAGCGATCCCTGGGAGGATAAATGACGATAAATTGTTAATTATGAATTATAAAATCCAAGCATTCAAGCAATTAGGCCAACGCCTTGCCCACCCGCAATGGGTCGAAAGCACATTTGGGGAGGTCATTGAGCAGCAATACCGCGAGAACAGCTGGTTCACGCCAGAGTTCAGCCGTTACGCTATCACCGCCATCTCGAGGATGCTCACCCCAGAAGCACTGGATGTGTACTACGCTCGATATAAGGACGTTTTACCCGCCGAAGACCCACGCAAACGCATCGCTGTCATCTCCGCAGGCAACATTCCAATGGCCGCTTTCCACGACTTCTTCTGCATCCTCGTCAGCGGCAACGACTACCAAGGAAAGCTCTCCGCGAAAGACAAGCACCTCTTGCCCTTGATGGCACAAGTACTCACGGAAATCGAGCCGCGCTTCGCCGAGCGCATCTCCTTCGTCGAAAAAATCGCCAACTTCGATGCGGTGATTGCCACCGGCAGCGACAACTCCGCCCGCTATTTCTCCTACTATTTCGACAAATACCCTCACATCTTACGCAAAAACCGAAACAGCGTGGCCGTGCTTGACGGTAGCGAAACCGAAGAGGAACTGCGCCTTTTGTCCGACGACATATACCTCTATTTCGGTCTGGGCTGCCGTTCCGTATCGAAACTCTTCGTCCCAAGAGGTTACGATTTCGTGCCTTTTTTACATATTTTAACTCAACAAAGCCAACCTGTCGCGCTCCATAACCAATTCAACAACAATCTGGACTACCAAAAGGCCGTACATCTGATGAACAAAATCTTTTACATGGATGCCGGCACCTTCCTTCTTGTTGAAAATGAGAACTATGCATCCCCTATCGGCATGATATACTACGAATACTACGACAATATCAACCAGGTCAAACAGCGGCTATCCAACGACGCGGAATCTTTGCAATGCATTATCGGCCACAGCGCGGAACCTTTCGGCAATGCCCAGAACCCGTCACTGTTACAATATCCCGACGGCATCGACACCTTGTCTTGGCTATTAGCTATTGGCTGTCCTCCTGGTCGGCAATGAGTTTTTGCGTATGCGATACACCCCTACTGTTACCTTCTAACCCTCTAAACTTCTAAACTTCTAACCCATTATGAAACGGCGCATCATCATCACCCTCTTCATCCTGGTCGGTTTGTCGGCCATACCGCTGATGTTCGGCATCTTCTATCTTTATACCGAGGCAGAGAAGGTGCAGCGCAGCATCTTTGTCAACGAGGTGCTGACGGCGGGCAATGAAGTCATCGACCGCATCGACGCCACCATCAAGAACGACACCACCTCACTGATTGAAATGGACACCGATGAAATCATGGGGAGGTACATTGACCCCACTGTGGTCGTCTCGATGCAACAAACCCGTAAATTCCTGATTGACAGCATCAACAAGCAACCCATCGGAGTTATCAAGACCACCACTCTCTTCCAAGAGAACGATTCTCGCGTAGTGGCCAGCGACACGGAGTACTTCACAGCATCTTTCCGTCGCATATTCCCCCTCTACAACGACCCTTGGGACCCGAAGAATGTACAAGGTGATATAACCAAATATTTCAATATCAGGGATATAAATCTAATCCAGTTAGACAGTTCCACTCGAGAGTTGCTCAATGCCAACAAACTATACAACCTCATCAAAGAGGCGTTATACAATGAAAACATCGATTCTCGCTTCGATTTTGCGCTATATAACGCTTTCACGACACAATTCGTTGTGGAGCCACAGTACACAAAGCCACAAGATGTCCTCAATAGTGAATTCATCTTCATGCTTAAATACAACGAAAAAGTGAGCTCGCCGCACTATCTTATCATCTATTTCCCGACAGTACGCGGTATCATCTTTCAACGCATGAGCAACATCATCATCCTGATTTTGGTCTTCTTCGTCATCACCTTCACCATCGCATTCATCGCCCTCTATTCGCTCTACCGCCAGAAAAAGACCTCCGATGTAACCAACGACTTCATCAACAACGTCACTCACGAATTCAAGACTCCCATCGCCACCATTTCCTTGGCCTGCGAGGTACTTGCTGACCCTACTATGTTGGCAGACAATGACATACGAAATTCTTACATCGAGATTATCAACGACGAGAACAACCGACTGAAAGACATGGTTACGACGGTGTTAGAGACAGCGCAGCTGCGCAAAGGGCAAATCAAGATGAACATCGAGTTGTTAGACATGCACGAAATCATCCAAAAGGTCACCGACAGCTTTGCCCTGCTCATCAACTCTTCGAACGGTACGCTGACCGTCGCGCTCAACGCCGACCGACACCAGCTTTTTGGCGACCGAACCCACCTGACCAACACCATCACCAATCTTATAGAAAACGGCATCAAATATTCCATGAACGACCCGGAAATATTGGTCAACACCCTCTCTAACGAAAAACATTTTGTGATTTCCATCTCAGACAAAGGCATCGGCATTCCCCAAAAATCCATCACCAAAATTTTCGACAATTTCTACCGCGTCCCGCACGGCAACATCCACAACGTCAAGGGATACGGTTTAGGTTTAGGATATGTCAAGAAGATTGTGAACCTCCACCACGGTCGCATCGAAGTGCAAAGCGCGGAAGGGAAAGGCAGCACATTCACGATATATTTACCGTTAAAGGCATAGACCTGAAACCTGAAACCCTGCATCACCTCCCCCAAAAATCCCAAATCTAAAACCTAAAGTCTAACTAAAAAGCAAAAAAAAGCGCCTCTGTCAAAGAGACGCTTTTTCTTTTGGTTATATAATTCCGAACTTACTTCTTTGCAACTTCCTCGTTCTTGCTTCCTTTGTTCTTGTTGAACTTCAGCAAGTCGTATGCCAACGGGTTAGACACGAAGATACCGGAGTAGGTACCGAACGCGATACCGATGAACATTGCGAAGACGAAGCCGCGGATAACCTCACCACCGAAGATGAAAATCACCAACAGGGTGACCAAGGTGGTGGCGGCAGTATTCACGTTACGACCCAACGTGCCGTTGATAGCGGCGTTGAAGTTGTCGTAGTTGCTGCGTTTCGGATAGAGAGCCAAGTTCTCACGGACACGGTCGAAGATGACCACCACGTTGTTAATGGAGTAACCGATCACCGTCAGGATTGCGGCGATGAAGTTCTGGTCGATCTCCATAGTGAACGGCAGCACCTTGTAGAGCAAGGAGAACATACCGATGGTCAGGAAGGAGTCGTGGAACAGAGCGAAGACACCGGCCATACCGAACTGCCAGTTGCGGAAACGGATAGCGATGTAGATGAAAATCAACACCAAAGATGCCAGCACTGCCCAGAAAGCGTTGCGCAGCAACTCGCGGGCGACGGTGGGTTGTATCTTCGTGGAAGATTGGATACCACGGACATCGTTGGTCAGGTGCGTGAAGTCGTACTCGCTCAGGTCTTGCTTGTCATAGAAGCCCTTCAAAGCGTTGTAGAGTTTTTTCTCGCAAAGTTGATCGTCCTTAACATCGTTACTCTCGATCTTGTAGTTAGTCACGATACGAACCTGGTTGTTGCTACCGAAGGTTTTCACTTCAGGAGATCCACCGAATTCCTTGATAACAGCCTCACGAACGTCTTTTGTCACCACATCCTTGTCGAAACGCACCACGTAGCTACGACCACCGGTGAAATCAACACCAGGTTGCAGGCCAAGGGTGAAGAAGGAGATGATAGAGACAAGGATCAATGCACCGGAAATGCAGTAGAACACTTTTCTGGTCTTGAGGAAGTCGAAATGGGTGTTTGTGAAGGCATTGATGGTAGCGGCGGTGCCCACGGAGAACTCTTTGCCTTTCTTCAGGCGAGCCTCGATAATCATACGTGACACGAGGATAGCGGTGAACAAGGAGGACAAGATACCGATAATCAACGTGGTGGCAAAACCTTGGATAGGTCCGGAACCGAAAATATAGAGCACGATAGCGGTGATCAAGGTGGTGACGTTACCATCGATGATAGCGGAATAGGAGTTCTTGAAACCATCATCGACAGCGGCACGCATGCCCTTGCCGGCGCGAACTTCCTCGCGCACGCGTTCATATATAATAACGTTGGCGTCAACGGCCATACCCAAAGTCAAGACGATACCGGCGATACCGGGCAGGGTGAGGACAGCGCCCATGGAGGCGAGCACACCGATGATGAAGAAGACGTTCAACAGCAGGGCGAGGTCAGCAACGAGACCGGCGCGGCTGTAGTAGAAGAACATGTAGATGATGACCAACAAGAAAGCACCGAGGAAAGAGAGCAAACCGGAACGGATGGATTCCTTACCCAATGTAGGACCGACGATTTCGGATTGGACGATGTTGACACCAGCCTCCAAGTTACCGGAATTCAGGACTGTGGCAAGGTCCTTCGCCTCTTCGATGGTGAAGTTACCGGAGATTTCAGAATTGCCGTTCGGGATTTCGCTGCGCACAGTAGGTGCGGAATAGACGAACTGGTCAAGCACGATAGCGATGCAGACGGGGTTGTTGGCAGAACCTTTGGCAGCGGCATCGCGGGTGATCTTGCGCCACTCGTCGGCAGCCTGGTCTTCCATAGACATGGTGACGACCACGCGGTTGTTCTGATCGACATCCTGACGGGCATTGCGCACCACGCGGTTGCCTCCAATGGTTTCAGAGCTCAACAGAGGTCCAATGCGATCGTTTTTCTTCTTCAAAGGATAAAGCGGATAAGCGGTACCGATATTGGGGAACTTCTCAGGAGAGCCCCAGTAGAAGACGACGTTCGGGTCGCCAAGAATTCTGCTCAACTCGGGCAACATTTGGTCAATCTTCGGCATGTCGGCTTCTTTGAAATAGGCGATGACATAACCACCAGCCGTCACAGCGTGACTGAGGATAGCGCCTTCGCCGAGTTCAGTATCGTCTTCATCTTCGTCCTCATCTTCTTCTGCAGCGGCATTCAAGGCAGCGAGAGTCGTGTCGGCCATAGCGGCTTCCAAAGCGGTGTCGGCAGCGCTCTTTGGCTCTTCCGTCTTTTGGTTCTTCAGCTGTTCAGCCAGTTTGGCATCGGCTTCTGCAAAACGTTGTTGAATACCTTTGCCGCCCACAACGTCGTTATAAACCTCCCAGAATTCCAGTTTTGCGGTGCTCTTCAAAAGGTCGGTGACACGTTCGGGTTCCTTCACACCGGGAAGTTCCACGAGGATACGACCACCTTGCAACATCTGCAGGTTAGGCTGAGCCACACCGAAACGGTCGATACGCGTACGGAGAATCTTGAAGGTACGATCCACAATTTCACCACTCTCCTTGCGGATGTAGGTGATAATCTGGTCGTCCGTGGCATTCTTCATACCGGAACGCTCACCGAAATAGGTGCGCAAATTGGCGTTATTGAGATTCAAAGCCTTCTTCTCAGCATTGAAATTCTTGACAAAAATATCGATAAAATCGCCGTTCACCGTGTTGGCATACTCGGTTTGAGCCTTGGCAAAAGCATTCTTGAACAGCTGGTCGTCCGTGTTGGTGGCCAAACTCTTCACAGCGTCAGGCATGGAAATCTCCAGTGTCACGTTCATACCACCTTTCAAGTCCAAACCTAAGTTCAGCTCTTTGTACTTACATTGTTTGTAAGTATTTCCAAGATAGACAGTTGAGTCGTTCATGCCAGTCAAGAACTGACGGGTACGAGCGTCCACCAAAGAGTCCACCAAATGTTTTTCCAGCATAACGTCACCGTTTGCCATCTTCTTCACTTCCGAAATAGCAGCTGGGTCGTTGGCGAATTTATCCGCCTTGTTTTCCACTCTCCAAGAAGCGAAGGAGAATGACAAACAATAGATGCACACCAGCGCAATTAGGATGGTAAAGAATAAAATTAGTCCTTTGTTTTTCATCTTTGCTTTTATTAATTATTTGATTTATAAATATTTATAACTTTCTCAACCTAATTTTTTCAAGGTCGCAAATATACAAAAATTGTAGTACGATTTTCAACGGTTGAAAAATAATTAGCAACAGGCATCTCCTGCATAGTATGCGAGGGGTAACTGTAAACAAAAACGATGATGAAAAAAGGGAACTGCTGAGCTATTTCTTAGCCTTATGGCGTTCACGTTTTTGATTCCGCCTTTCCAAACGACGCTGGCGACGCTCCTCAATACGCAGCTCGCGCTCGCGTTGACGGTCTGCACGGTCGGCGCGGCGCACCATCGCATTACCGACAACGCCAGAGAGCACATCCCCGAGTATCAACATCTGGAACTTGCCCCGACGGTTTTCGTCTTGCATCAGCTGGTTGAACTTGAACTGTCCGTCACGCATCCCGTCCGACAGACAAGCCGCCTTGAAACGGGCGTAAGCGTTTCTGATAAGCCGGTGTGCCACAGGGGCGTGCAATCGAAAACTGTCTCGCTTGGAAGCATATTCCATATTGATGGCACACAGCTTCTCGTCCACCACCTTGGCAAAATCATCCGCCACCTCCTGAGTGGTTTCCGGATCCTCAAACTCAAAATAAAAATGATATACTGATTGGCTCACATCCGCAAAACCCACGAAGAAAGTGGTCTTGACACCTGTCTGTTTTTCAGCCTGTTTCACGGCATCAATAAACTGAGGCTCATATAGTTTCTCGCCAGTCAGAGAGACTATACCGTTCACCTTGCTCACCATGTGGATGGTCGGAGTCTTTTCGTAGATGCCGCCCACCTCGATGAGATCGTTCATGTTGTAGCGGAAGAGTCCAGAATAGGTGGTGACGTATGCGCAATAGCGGCGCCCTTGCTCCAGCTGGTCAAGCTGCAAGAAATGCTTTTGCGGTGAATCGAGTTCCTCCTCGGCCACAAACTCGTAGTAATGCAGATGAGGAAACATCACCGACTCGATGGTTTCGTCGAGTGCAAACCCGAACCGGCACTCCGTGGCAATATATCCAAGTTCCTGGTAGAAAGTCTTTTCGAAATCAAAATAATCAAGATACTTCTCCATATAGATCTTCGTGTTGCCACATTTCCAAGTACTGAGAACCTGCAATTCCGGCCAATAATGTTTGGGGAGTATCTGTCCACCATGCTCTTCGCGCAACTTGCGAAGTTCCTCGGCACGTTCCGGCATCGGGTGTATGTAGGAGCGTAACTCGTCTCTGATTTCCGACGAAATACTGAATTTCTCTGACAGAGTTCCTTTCTCTATATCTTCAATAAGCTCATCAAGATTCTCATTCACAGAGCGTTGTAATTCGAGAATAGTAGAAGGGTTCGCTGTAGCCCACAACGTGACATCCCAATGTTGAATGGCCAGACGCATGAGGGTGTAGTTTCGGGCGGCATAATCCTCAATGGACATGACGCTTGCGGGCGCCGTGTAACGCCGTTTGATGATGGGGAGCATATCGCGCACCAACACACCGCTCACCGAACCGTAGAGCGTGCCGTCGGGCGCATAGCCTTCACACTCTTTCCCCACTATCGCGAAAATGTGTCCGGCTAATACTAACGGTTTGTGCTTTACGAAGTTCCACATCCACACATGCGACATTTTACCATAGACGTCCTTCAGGTATTTACGGGTCATTGGCACCCATTTGGGTTGCGACGTGGTGCCAGAAGTAGTGGCATACATAATCGGACGACCCGGGAAGAGCACGTTGCGTTCACCATTTTTGTGTCGCTCCACGTAAGGACGCAAAGCCTCATAATCATTGGGGGGCACCAGATGGTTGTAGAGGGCGAAAAGTTCCTTGCCAGTAGGAGCAGAAAGTATCTGCTCGAAATGATGTTCCTTGCCGTAAACCGAATTCTTGCTGATATTCAAAATGGAACGAAGGGTCAACTCGGATGCGGAATAGGGATGGCGAGATGCATGTCGTAACCGCAGCGTCTGGAGCCCTCCTGCCAAAAACAGGAGAAAATTGACCAGTAACGGGGTTCGTAAACGTTTTGCCATCCTTAACAGTTTATTCCGATTCGAAGCGGCAAAAATACAAAAATTATTGATATTTGTTAAAAAAACATCAACTATTCAAAAAAAAAAACTGCACGACATTGAATTATGCGAATATTCTTTACTTTTGCAATTTTCAAATTTGAATGATTTGGTGAGATATCAACACCTTGTAATAATGACGAGATGAACGCTAACGAAGCTCCCTTTATCGGCGTCAACCGCCACCGCATCGGGGTGGACGGCGAGGGCGTGACCACCTTGGCGGCCTTCCACGGCTGTTCGCTAAGATGCCGTTACTGTCTGAACCCCAGTTGTTTGGATGCGGGTGCCCGCGTGCATAAGTTCACACCGGAAAGCCTCTACCAGCAGTTGCTGATTGACGACCTCTACTTCGTGGCCACGGGCGGCGGAGTCTGTTTCGGCGGCGGGGAACCGTTGTTG
>Ga0247610_10002286_pt1 | contig 22363 bp, 19 predicted proteins | sample 174DNAGHGhighgp2_FD_193483 | JGI IMG/M metagenome (GOLD analysis project Ga0247610, IMG submission 193483) | Sheep rumen microbial communities from Palmerston North, Manawatu-Wanganui, New Zealand - 1742 DNA GHGhigh gp2 | ecosystem: Host-associated > Mammals > Digestive system > Stomach > Rumen...
AAGCAGGGCGTTGATAAAGGCCAAGGTGATGTCCTTGTTTGGCTCTGTGCCGAAGAGGTACTTGAAACCGTAGTCGGTATAGGGGTTGATATATCTGCCTTCTTCTTCGTCCATAATTACAATTTACGATTTGACAATTTACGATTTACAATTTATTTACGATCTGACAATTTATATTGATTTACAATTTGACAATTTACGATTTATATACTGTTTGACGATATGCGATTGATTTACGATTCTCATATTTACGACGCTGCCAAATGGCTAAATGGTCAAATAAATCAAATTGTCCATAAATTGTAAATGGCTAAATTGTAAATGGCTCAATGGTCGTTTCTTGCCGCAAAGTAAGCAATAATCTACGTAACTGCCAAAAGAATGGACGACTTTTTTGTGCTGACGTAGTAAAAAGCCCCTTTGACGGATGGTGTGAGCTGACGTTTATTGAACGAGTTGACATTATCCAGATGCCAGTTCGTCTGCATAAAGCGAGACTTTGGAATCAGTGCTTTGATATGGGAAGTATTATTGTGTTGTTTCAGACAAGTTTTGTGTCATTCAAGATGATTCTCTAGTTGTGTTTTTGTGCTAATTTTGCAGCGCTAAATAAAAAGGTGTGTTCTTTCAGTAAATATCCTATGCATCACAATGCTGAATTGTAGAACCTATCACAAATAATTCATAATCAAAAAAACGAAAAATACATTTATGGAAACAAAGAAATCCATTGAAGCATTGCAGTTTTTCGTCACTCATCTCGCAGAGGGTGCCATGGTGCACAAGCAACAGGGCATGATGTTCAAGTCTCAGGGATTCACGAAGCTTGGACAGAAGTACGTTGACCACTTCAACGAGGAGATGGGCTGGGTAGAGAAGTTCACTGAGCGCATTCTGGACCTCGGTGGCGAGGTGAAGTTTGAAGGCATGCAGCCTCGCGAGCTCATCAAGAACCCCATCGAGTACGTGAAGGCCGACCTTGCTATTCAGGGACCCGGCGTGGAGCTCCTGCTCAAGTGCATGGAGACCGTCAAGGACGATCCCACGACCTATGACATCATGAAGGACTACCTCAAGGACGAGGAGGAAGACCTCTACTGGAGCCAGGGCGCACTGGACATAATCGAGTGCATCGGCACTCAGAACTGGCTGTTTACACAGATTTAATCATTTGGCAATTTGCCATTTGCCATTCGCAAATTAATATATGGCAGACGTTAAGAAAGTTTATGACTTCCTGGAGAAAGCAGGAACGTTCTACCTCGCCACTGTCGATGGCGACCAACCCCGTGTGCGCCCTTATGGCGCTATGCTCTATTTCGAGGACAAGATTTACATTATGGCCTTCGGCAAGACTAACGCAACACGCCAGATTGCAGCCAACGCCAAGGCTGAGATCTGCGCATTTAAGGGGCAGACGCTCCGCATCGAGTGTCGTCTGGTGGAGGACAACCGTCCCGAAGTGGGCAAGGCTCTCGTTGACAAGATGCCTGTGCTGAAGCCCGCACTTGGTGAGAATGGCGAGAACGGCGTGATGTACTATCTCGCTGACGCCAAGGCCGACTTCTTCAAGATGATGGAGTTGGTGGAGACAGTGAAATTCTGATTATCCTCTGGCTACTTCTGTTTTTTTTTACATATATAATACTAAAGATGCCACTCATCTGTCACGCTAAGTTCCTAACGCCGCATGAAATGGTGTGTGGCATCTCTTACTTGAATAGACGACTATGAAAGAACAAGTATTACAGGCTATGCGCGAGTCTGGCAAGCCCGTCTCGGCCGGTGATGTCACTAAGGCACTTGGTGCCGACCGTAAGGAGGTAGATAAGGCTTTTGCCGAGCTTAAGAAAGAGGGAGCCATCGTGTCTCCTGTCCGCTGCAAGTGGGAACCTGCGAAATAGTAACATTACAAATGAGGTGCGGAGATTCATGTCAGTCTTCGTACCTCTTACGTTTTTATGACAACAATAGCTATTGGGTTGCTCATCCCCCTGCTGGGCACCATGCTCGGCTCAGCTTTCGTCTTCTTCATGCGCGACGAGATGCCCGAGCGTGTGCAGAAGGCGTTGCTGGGTTTCGCCTCTGGCGTGATGGTGGCGGCTTCTGTGTGGTCGCTGCTCATCCCGTCGATGGAGATGGCGGCCGAGACGGCTGTCTCAAGCTCCATCATGGAGGTCGTCTCGGCGGCGGTGGGCTTCTTGTTGGGCATAGCTTTCCTGCTGATGCTCGACGACTTGACACCACACTTGCACATGGGTGCCGACACTCCAGAGGGACCACGTTCTAAATTGACTCGAACGGCAATGTTGGCCTTGGCTGTCACCATTCACAATCTCCCTGAAGGCATGGCCGTCGGAGTGGTGCTAGCAGGCGCCGGACAGGGAGCCGCAGGAATGTCGCTTGCTTCGGCGGTGGCAGTGTCGCTTGGCATTGCCATCCAGAACATTCCCGAGGGAGCCATCATTGCCATGCCGATGCGTGCCGAAGGCAACAGCCGTTGGCGTTCATTCGCAATAGGATCTCTCAGCGGTGCCGTAGAACCCGTGGGGGGATTGGCTGTCATCATGCTGGCCTCGATGCTCACACCTGCACTACCATATATGTTGGCATTTGCCGCGGGAGCGATGTTCTATGTCGTGGTCGAAGAGCTGATACCAGAGGCTTCGGAGGGCAGGCACTCCAATCTCAGTACTATAGGATTTGCAGCCGGATTCGTGCTCATGATGGTGCTCGATGTTGTCATGGCGTAATAATATTCGGCGCCGTTACGCCAGCGTCGGTGGACTGCCGCCTTCTTTGCCAGCACGACCATGAGCCACGTGTGGTATCTGCCGACATTCTATCTCAATTCAGAAGAGGATAGGTTGCTGAGCTATGTCATAGGCGGAATGCTTGACTTCATGACGCTGATACCTTTCGCAATCATCTTATTGCTCTCTATGCTGCAAGATCATTTTGTCCATGATGTTTTGGGGAATTTTGTTACCTTTGCAGCCTTGAACTGTGATGGTGCATCCCAGCGTCACACGCCAGCAGGGGCAAATACAGACACAAAACCCAAAAATATGTTTTACCAAATATTAATCATGTAAATGAAAACAATGAAACAGAGTATGCTTGCCGCCATCCAGCCCTGCGGCGTGACAGCGATGCAAACTTCGTGCACCAGCAACGACAACCCGATACCTGCACCTGCCGAGGAGAGTAAGGCACCAGACTATTCTCAGAAGGCCTGCTGGTACAGAATTCCTGAGATTTCGAAGGAAATTGACACGTTCTACATCTACTCGACCATCTATTTTGGTATGAACGATGGCGATCCCGACTACGCAGCACTCGACAACGCTGAGATGCTGGACGGCATCAACGTCGAGCACGCCATCAAGTCGAGCGTATTCGAGGAATCCACCAACCTGTTCATCCCGCTTTACCGTCAGTCGGGCATGAAGCATGCGGCAGAAGCCTTTGAGACGACAGGGAGCATCGAGGCGGCACTCACCGGCACGCCTTACGGCGACATCACCGCCGCGCTCGACTACTATTTCGAACACTACAACCAGGGCCGTCCCTTCGTCATCGCAGGCCACAGCCAGGGCTCGGCCATCCTTCGCCTCGTGCTGAAGGACTACTTCAAGGAACATCCCGACCGCTACGAGCGCATGGTGGCTGCTTACGCCATAGGCTACTCCATCACCAAGGACGACCTCGAGGCTAACTCGCACATGAAGTTCGCCACGGGTGAGACAGACACGGGTGTCATCATCAGCTGGCATGCCGAGGGCCCCAAGAACGTGGAGACGAACGTTCCCATTCCGAGCGTCGCTATACGCAAGGACGGTATAAGCATCAACCCTCTCAACTGGAAGCGTGATGAGACCTACGCGCCCGCAAGCATGAACCTTGGCTCTATTGTACTGGACGAAGAGACCGGCGAGACCGAAATCCGCGACATCGACGGTGACGCACAGGTGTGCCTTGCCCGTGGCACGGTGGTGACCAACGCCAAAGCCGTACCCAATGAAATGACAGAGCTTGCCGGGCCGCAGAGCTATCATCAGGATGACTACTCCATCTTCTACAACAACATCAAGGATAACGTTGCTAAGCGTATAGTGGCCTATATGACCAGCCGATAGCAGCAGAGTTGTATCCGGCAGAAGCTCACCGCTTTTTTCTTCGGAAAAGTTTGGTCATTCAAAATCAATGCGCTATCAGGTGGCGATAAAGTAAATATAACACCGAGACGGGCGAGGATGTGAATAGTGCATCCTCGCCCGTCTTTTGAAAAAAGAGTCTTTCATTTAAGGTGGGTTCTATAAATTAGCTTTGGGTTGCTCTTAGGCTATTTTCGAGTAGATTTTGTTTCAAGGCCGCCGGGGCATAGCGGGCTACGGTTCTTCGCGCTCGACCTTTGGTCGCTTTGCTCAGCAAAGAAGTGTCGAAGCGACCAAAGGTCGAGCGCAAGGGATTGGAGGCAAAGATGGCGAAATCTCGTGTAAGGTGAGCGACATAAAGCTTGCTTTAATGCCCGAGCCGCAGCCGAGATCATCCAAAAGAGGCAAGAGCAAACAAAGATAATTGGTAGAGAATTTATTAATTAATAGAACACATCTTAAATCTTTTTCGGACTTTTCGAGTCTTTATGTCAGATGCATCCCAAAAACGTAAAGACAATGAATCCAGAAAACAACATCAAAATGAAAGAACTCGCTGAACACTTTCGACGGGAACAACCGCACTTGATGAGGTATGCCTGCTACCGTCTTGGCAATACAGACGATGCGAAAGATGCGCTGCAAGATGCCTTCCTTAAAATCAGCTCAAAACTCTCTGATGAGAAGAGCGTTGAAGTGAGAGACTGGCGCAACTACATCTTTCGTGTACTCTCTAACTTGTGTTCCTCACGACTTAGTGCGTTGGGAAAACTCAGGACAATACCCTTGGACGCTCGCCTCGACATAGCTGACCTTCCAACGGAAAGCAACGATGCGGATTACCAACGAATAGTCCAGCTACTTGTGGAAATCCCCGAGGAGCAGGCTGAAGTCATACGTCTTCGAATCTATGGCAACAACAGCTTTGCTGATGTAGCCGAGATTCTTTCTCTACCCCTGCCCACGGTGAAATCCCGTTTCCTCTACGGACTGGCGAAAATCCGCAAGGCAATGAAACAAACGAAGCATTAACATTAAACAGTACATTGATTATGAATTGCAAGGAATTTAAAGATAAGGTGGTTGACCTTTTTGACACCACAATCGACATGCAGGTGCAGGCAGAATGCAGGGCACACATGGCTGAGTGCCCCGAGTGTAAGGCCTATTATGAAGAACTGGCCGAAGCATTTAATGCCCTACAACCACAAGAGACAGCCAAAGAGGCTATCAGCAGACCTACCCGCAAGCAGCACCATCTCTGGCGCCCCATCGCTGCCGCTGCAGTGTTCCTCCTGGGATTCTTTATCGGTTGGAGTCACCTTTTCTCCACATCCGCTGTGGCCGAGACTCCACGTGGCCAGCTCTTTGAGCAGTGGATTAAAAGTGTGCAGAATGTTGGCAGTTTCCAAATGGCAGTCTATGCCCGCACCACGCCCAATGACAACTTTGCTTATTTCGACCCAAAAGCCGACTTCGTGAGAATAGACATCGGACTACTGAGACAGAATGACAGCGTGTTCTATCGTGTGGAGAAGCAGAACGGGCGTGCTATTGTTTTCGACGGTCAGACCCAGTATATGTGGATTCCCAATGTGCTTTATGTGAAAGGGCCTCGTGCGGCCAACTTCCTTGAATACTTTGTCAACCTGCTCTACCCCGAGCGTCTGCTGGCTATGCAGAAATCTGCCATCGATTTTTCCAAGAAGAACGAAGTGATACGCACAGAAAGCGATTCGACCATCACCTTGACATTCAATGGGACGGAGAAAAACAACGATCTGCAACAACTGCTTGAGACAGGAAAGATGGGTGATTGCGGAGTGGAAGTAGAGAATGTATTCACAAAAAACGACGGGTTGCTGCGCTTTGTCAGACTTTGGGTTGTTGACAGAGGACAAAAGACCCTCCTGCTTCATATCGATAATATCCAATATAACGTCATGATGAGTCGTGCCAATCTCATCCAAATCCCAGACGCTCAATGGACGGATGTAACAGGAATGACATCTTCGACAGCCGACGACAGACTCAGCAAACTGCAAAATGAGACTGCCACACAAGCCGCCCAGCGCATACTCCAAGCCATCATCAGCGCCGACAACAGCCAAGCCAGCGAAGCACTTGTATATTACAAGAGCGTTCTCCCCGCGCTGAGTGAGAATATGAAAGGATGTAAAGTCTCAGACTTCAAAGAACGTCGCGACGGAGATTATGTTGGCACATACGTGTTCTACACCTTGACCCATCCCGATGGGAAACAAGAGCAGAAGCACATCGCAATCAGAAACGACAACGAAAAGCATATCTGGATTGCTGATGGCGGGCTATAGTTAATCGCACCAGTGCCAATAAGTATATCTCCCCGTTTGCTTGCTACTGCAAGTAACGGGGAGGGTCTTTGTGACAATAACCTATATTGACAACCCTTGCAGGTATTTCTGTATTCGTCCATCGTATCTGCCATCGGCAATGTCGTGGACTTCATGGTCTGCACGCCTGAGTTCGTTGTCCCCGTCCCGCATCGGGACAGTCATTTCTATTTTTCGTTGGCACTTTCCCGCATCGGGATAGCCATTTTTAATTTTCATTGGCTCTTCCACGCATCGGGACAGCCGTTTCAATTTTCGTTGGGCATCAAATCGTTCATCTCAGCCATATTCCATCGGCTTTCAAGGTCAAAGAGCATCATTTCCGGCCTTTCTGAGCATGATTAATCGAAAATCTTACGTTTTCTGCACCTTTTTATTGTTTTTTTAGTTAAATACGATGGATGACTGCAATATCTTATGTAATTTTGCCTTCGCAATCCGAAAGTAGCGCAAAGACATATTGCTCTATAGACTCTCAATTCACCACCACGAGAAACGAGCAAACATCAATTATTGGGACTGCCCTTATCAGGCGCAGAAATTCCCGTATATTGATGTGGCTTGTGGTGAGCCGAGAGTCGTATGGCGAATGTCTGCGCCTCTTATGTGGAGAACTGGAACAATAACTTTAACCAAGCAACAAAAAAATGACAAGAGCATTTGTGACTATGCTGCTGGCTATCCTGACAATGGGTGCGACAGCACAAACTGAGAATCCTCGCGGCATCTACAAGATGACAACGCTCACTGGCAAGGTGGGTGAGGTAAAAGCACCCTTTGAGCAGTATAAAATCTGCACCGACAGCGTGACGCTCATGGTGAGTGTACAAGGCCACAGATTCCGTATGGATGATAATGACCATCAGGTGTTCAATTATACCGGCGAGCAACCTAAGTCGGAGGGTGACAAGAGTCCGCTCATCTACGACAGCAATAGCGAGCAGTTCCGTTTGAAGTGGTGGAGCACCTATTCCAATCACATTCATTTCCCCAATAACGACTGGTGCATAGAGAAATATGAGTCGGGAAGGTACACGGAGATAAGCAAGGCGTTTTTCAATGCGCTTACAGGAACGGCAGAGGTTGCCGCAAACAACCCGCTGACTGGTACTTGGCGCTTCATCGGCTATGTGGACGAGCTGCGTGACGTCAAGAAGGAACTGCCGAAATTGCATGAGAAATACCCGACGAGCAGATATTTCAATAGCTTCATGGTTTTTACTACGCAAGACCTGACTACCGTTTTCAGCCATGGCGGAGGCGTGGACAAAATTGAACTCGACGGCAAGAAAGCCTACAAGGCTGCTGGCAAGACATATAAGATAAAGTGGTTGTCGAAGAATCGCATCGCCATTGAGGACCGTGTAGATTACCGCACTGACTGGATGATTTTAGAGCGCGTCACGGATGGCTCTACACCGTTAAGCCACATTGCCGGCCAGTACGTTGGTAGTCACAGATGACGTCCTATGGAAGAAATCAGAATCTATCACTCCTTTTGGCGGATGCTGCTTCTGGTCTTAACCAGCCTTGCTTTTGCCGTTGCCAGCTTCTTTATGGCTATTCACTCCACAAAAGGATTCCATATCGCTGTGGGATGGATAGGTGTCATGTTCTTCGGCTTGGGCGGTTTCTATATGCTCTATGGCTTGCTGAAGGAGCGGCTGACGGGTAAGCCCTTCCTGACGATTACTGACGAGGCCGTTATCATGGATGGGATGAAGCATGCGGTCATCCGCTTTGCCGACGTAAAATCGTTCAATGTGGTAAAAATGGGAAGACAGGAATTTGTTGCCGTCCACTTCAAGGCCGGCATTGAGCGTCAGAAACTGGACGAAGCCAATGCCATTGACCGTAGCATCCGCAAGCTGAACCGCATGTTGGTGAATGTGCAAGAAAATATCTCCACTAACTGTACGGGCATGAAAGCGCAAGAACTGTGCGACCTGCTGAATGAAAGGCTGAGGCCGAAATAGGTGGTGACTCCCCTGGGGGCTTTGAGAGCTACCCTTAAAGGGCTTGAAAAACACCCCTAAGGGATGCAAGTGCCTCGCCTAAGGGATGCAAGTGCCTCGCCTAGGGGATGCAAGTGCCTCGCCTAGGGGATGCAAGTGCCTCGCCTAAGGGATGCAAGTGCCTCGCCTAGGGGATGCGGGATTGCATATTATAGAGCTCACATTAATCAATAAATCACGAGTTACTTCTTTTGCAAGGGCAGCGACATTATGAAGCGCGCACCATCGGTGTATGTCGTGTCGAGCGTGATGTTGCCGCCCATGCGTTGTGCGAGCGAGCGTGCCACGGTGAGACCTATGCCGGTGCCGTCATAGTAGTCATCGAGTTGCACGAACTCGTCGAAGATGCGCTCTGCCTCTGCGGGTGGTATGCCGATTCCGTTGTCTTCTACGATGAAGAGTATGAACTCTCCCTGCATTTGCAACCTAAGCGTCGCGCGTCGTTTCTCGTCGTTGCTGGCATCGTGGCCTAAGGCCTGGGCATTGGCAACCTTGGTGAACTTGCGAGCATTGTTGAGTATCAGCGTAAGGGCCCGTGATGCAGCCTTGCGGTTAGTGGTCATCATTGCCGTCTCCACCTCGGGGGCGAAATCCATATCGAAGTTCAGGTGGTCTGCTTGGGCTATACCGCTGGCATCGGCAGCCTCTACGGCAATTTGTATGGCCGGTATCTCATCGGTGCAGTCGATCACGGTGTTGCTCTTGGCATCGGAGAGCTCCAGTATCTTGTTCACGAGGTCTGTGATTCTGTCTGTGTTCTCCACTATGCCCTTGTTTATCTCGCGCAGCTCGGCTTCTTCGAGCTCCATGCCTGGGGTCGTCACTATCTGCGTGAAGCCCGAGAGGATGTTGAGTGGTGTGCGGATCTCATGTGATATCTGCTGTATGAAATTCGACTTCATGCGCGATGACTCTTCGGCCCGTGCATTGGCTACCTCGAGGTTGTGGTAGGCATGTTGCAGGTCTTGGTGGGACTTCTGCAGCCGTCGCTGTACATGCAGTCGCACAATGTTGTAAACCACCAGTGCTGCAATGAGCATACCCAGGAAAAGATACCACATCAGATGTCGCTGTTGCTCCATCTCCTCGTTGCGCTGGCTTATTTCCAACTCTTTCTGGCGTATCGACTCCTGCTCTCTGGCTTCCTCTGTGCGCGATGTGGTGATAGCCGAGTCTAAGTGCAATGCTATGTCCATGCTCACCGCCATGGCGGTGTCGAGGCGTCCTGCCATCATGTTGACATGGAATTTGCGGATGTAAGTCTTCTGTATGTTCTCGAGCGAGTAGGCGCTGTTATACTGTTCTTGCAGTGAGGAAAGAGTGCTGAAGTTGTCGGCCGCCTCGTCCCATTTTCCGGCAACGCCGAGGTAGTCGCTGGCAATGAACTTGCCCTCTGGTGTCTGTCCGAGCGACGAGTTCTTGAAGTCCGCGTAGGCTGCTGCTGCCTCGGCACTGCGCCCCAGGCCCTCGAGAGCTGTCGCGCGGTAAGCCTGACAGCGTGCACGCTGCTTGTCGATGTAGTCGGCGCGTGTCTTTCCCGTGGCTTCGAACTGTGTCACGAGGCTGTCGTAGCGCTCTGTCCAGTCCAGCGCCGACTTGTAGTCGTGGATTTCGAGAAAGTTATAGCACACGTTCACCACGCCTACGATGGCATCCTTATAGACATCGTCGGTCTGTTTTTTGGCGATGTGTGCGAGATGGCGTTTGTATGCCTGCTCAAGGTTCTCGGAGATATTGGCGTTGTCCAGCCCGAAACGGCTCTGGCAGCATCCTATGTATATGAGCAGGTTGGTGTAGTTACTGGTGGTGTCGGCGCCCACGGCTTTAAGCTTGTCGGTGGTCTTGATGGCAATCTTCATGGCGGCCTCATACTCGCCGAGGGTGCATCTGAGTCCCGTCAGCCGACTTGCTATTTCTGCATAGATGTCGATGCTTGCCTTGTCGTTGAGGTCCTCCACGGCTATCAGACCTGTTTGCCAGTAGAATTCTGCCAGATGCTTCCGCATGAGTCTGTCGTTGGCATAGCCGAGCCAGTAGTATGCCTCGCCGTCGGCCAGTACACCCAGCTGTCTGAGGCTGTCGGCAAGGGTAATCAGGCGCAGGTAGTCTCGCTGGTTGTAGGCGGCCGTGATGAGGCTGTCGGCCTCGGCTGTGCTTTTGCGGTTGACACCGTCGCTACATGCTGCGAGCACGATAGTGGTCGCAAGCACGAGCAGCAGGGAACGTAGTTTGTTGCGTATGGGCATATATCAGTTGAAAAGGTATCTGATGGTGAACATTATCTTGTAGGCCATTGTGGTGTTGAGCATGGTCTGGTAGGTGGTGAGATGTCGTTCGCCGTTGACGGTGTTATAGGTGTATTTGCCCTTTGAGTAGGTGAGCAGGGCATTCTCATTCACCTCTTTGTAGAGCCCCCAGTCCTTGCACAACAGGTTGGGCAGGTTCTGTATGTCAAGCCCCAGCTGCAGCGTGTGGCGTGTCTTGCCGCTACTGAGATTTATGTCGCGCATGTACCTGAAGTCGAGCTGATGATGCCAGGGCATGTGCGCTCCGCCCCGCTTGGCATATTCGCCTTTATGGTTCTTCAGGTAGTCGTCCTGACAGATGTATGTCCAGAAGTCATCGCGCTGCATGTCGGGCGTGTATGGCTTCTTGTCCTGACCGTAGGTTGTCTCAGCAAACTCCCATGTGTCGAGCTCCTGTCTCGATGCGGGTATGTAGATGAGGTTGCCCGGTGCCAGCGGGTCGCCGTTGATGCCCGTTGCGAAGGTGTAGGAATATCGGCTGAAGCCATATTCGCCGAGAAAGCCGTGTTCGTAGGCGTCATACACGAGGCTGAACGTTGAGGAGGTGTGCTTGCTCTCTTGCAACTTGTATGACGCCGAGAGCAGCAGACGGTTGGGCGCTACGTATGTGGCATAGCCTAACTCGTTATCGTTGACGGCATTGACGCTGTGGCGGTAGCTGTTGTAGGCCGAAGCCACCTGACGCCCGATGCCCTCGGTGTAGCTCTTGGCCTTGGACCACGTGTACGAGGCTGCAAGGTCAAGGCCGAAGGCGAAGCTCTTGCGGGCTTGCGCGCTCACCGAGACGTAGTATGCCCGGCTGCCGGCGTTCTCGAGTATATATGGTGCGTGACTGGCATCGTAGTACGACAACAGGTGGCGCACATCGCCGTGTCCTAGGTCTATGGTTGATGTGCCGTCCCAGTAGATGTCGGCGTTGGAGACCACCACGGGGTTGATGTCGCGGCTGTAAATACCTTCGAGACTGAGGTCTATGCCTGCAGGCAGCTTTGCATCTATGGCAAGCGATGTCTTCCACGTGCGCGGCATGCGCAACTTGTCGCTGATGATGGTGGGGCTGCCGGGCGTCGTGGTACGGCTTGTGGCATTAATTTGGCGCAACATATCGCTGCGATCGACGGAGAATGTGGGTATCGTGCCCTTTGTCTGCGAGGCAATGTATGATGTCTGTCCCACGCCGGAGTTTGCCACTGCCGAGACGAGCCACACGAATGGCACGCGCCCTACGAAGAGGCCTGTGCCGCCGCGTAGTACGAGTGTGCGGTCGCCCGTAGCATCCCAGTTGAACCCCACGCGTGGCGAGAAAGAGAGGCTGGCGCGCGGCAGCTGGTCGGTGCTGAAGTGGCGTCCGCCAAAGTCCAGTTCGTGGAAGTCGGCGTTGTAGTTGTCCTTCATGTCGGGGTATGTCGGCAGCTCCAGACGTGCACCGAAGGCCAGGCGCAGCCGTTGGTTCACGCTCCAGTTGTCCTGTGCGTAGAGCGACAATTGGTTGGTGGCAATCTGTGATGTGAACATGGAGTGTGCATCGTTGTTGCCATAGGTGATGCCGAAGAGGCGTGTGTTGGCTGGGGTGAACACCTCGTCCCAACGACGGGCCGCCACCTGCTCGGGCGTAGCCTCGAAGGCGAAATATCCGGCTGCGGCTTGTGCGTAGGAGTTCTCGGCAGAGGTGTGCTCAAACTGCAGGCCGCCGAAGAGGCTGTGGTTGCCTACCATGGCGTGGAGCTCGTCGGTGACGACCGTGTTCTTGGTCTTCACCATGTTGCCGTAGGTGAAGGGGTCGCCCATGAGCGCCCATGTGGGATAGTGGCCGGAGCCGTCGCTCATCACGATTTCCACGACGGGTGCTTCCTCGTCATACTCGCTGGAACGTGGCTGGTCTTGAAGTGATGCTGTAAGGCGAAGGGTGTTGTTCAGCTTGCCGAAACGGCTGTTTAGCTCGGCGGTGAGCGACGTGAAGCGATATTCGGAATAGTAGCGGCTCGAGAGTGAGCTCATGCCGTAGTCTGTGTCACTGCCGTATGAGGCCTGGCTGCCGCCGTAGATAATCGTTGCCCTGTTGCTGCCTATGGCTCGTGAGGACGATGCCGCCGACGAGTTCTTGCGGTTGGAGTGTGTGAGGCGCAGGTTTAGCTTGTGGTTGTCGTTGATATTCCAGTCTATGCGCGCCAGCAGGCGATAGGCCGGGGTGCGCACGTTGAAGTCCTGCCATGGCCCTGTGCGCAGGCCGTAGGTGGTGTTCATGTAGTCGGTGAGTCCCTGCAGCTCGCTGGCCTGCGGCCTGCGGTTGGTGAGTGTGTAGGGCGTGGAGCCGTCACCGGCTTGTGCGCCGGGTCCGGCCGTGACGTTGTCCTCCACCTCGGCGTTGACAAAGAAGAAGAGCTTGTCCCTGACGATGGGTCCGCCCAGATACAAGCCATAGGTGTTGGTGTGACCGCTCTCCACGGGCAACACTGCGTTGCCCAGGCGGTTGCCTTGCAGCGACGTGCTGGTGAGGTATGTGTATGCAGCGCCGCTGAAGGTGTTTGTGCCGCTCTTGGTGACGGCGTTGACGCTGGCTCCGTTGAAGCCGCTCTGCCTGACGTCGAAGGGCGAGAGCGACACTGTGAGTTGCTCAAGGGCCTCGAGCGAGATGGGTTTGTCGCCTCCTGGCAGTGGCGAGACATCGAGGCCGAAGGTGTTGTTGAACGATGCTCCATCGACGGTGATGGCCGATTGACGGTAGTTGCCGCCGCCTATTGCCAGACCGCTGGCCGATGATGACTGGGGTGTCATCTTCATCACGTCGGCCATGGTGCGTTCGATGGTTGGCACTGCTGCCATCTGCGATGCATTGAGGTGTGTGACGGCTCCAGCCCTGTCGCTGCGCATATTGCTCTCGGCGCTGGCCGTGACCACGACCTCGTTCATCTGTCCCACCACCTCGGTCAGGTCGGCATTGATCACCGAGTTCTGCCCAAGCACGAGCTGCACTCCAGCGAACGAGCGTGTCTGGCAGCCGATGTACGATATTGTCACTTCATACGGTCCGCCGACATGAAGGCCTTCGAGCAAGTAATGGCCATTGGCGTTGGCCACGGTGCGGTATTTGCTACCCGAGCGCGTATCGGTAGCAGTGACGGTGGCACCAGGAGCCTGTTCGCCATCTATCCTTACCACGCCAGAGATTGACGATGTCGTCACCTGGGCTTTTGCGGCCGGTAGGTACGCTGCCATTAATGTTAGTATGAGCAAACGCTTGAGCATGTGGATGGGTGTTGTGTTGATTGTTAAATGCGCAAGAGGCGGCACATCTCGCACAATGTGCGTTGATGCGTCGCCTCTTGGATATGTTGTAGCTTATTCGCTTCAGAGCGTGGCGTCGGCAACGTCAGCCTCATCGGCAACCTCGTCGGCGACGGCCTCCTCAACGGGAGCCTCGGCAGTAGCCCCGGCGACCTCAGCGGGAGCCTCTTCCTCGGGGGCGTTCTCGGCGATAACTGTGACGGGCACCTCTACGGTGACTTCCTTATGCACGCGCACGATTGCTGTGTGCTCGCCTACGGTCTTGATGTCGCGGGCGGTGATGAGACGGCGGTCGATCTCGAAGCCCTGCTTGGCGAGCTCGTCAGCCACCATGACGTTGTTGACACTACCGTAGATGACACCGTTGCGGCTCACCTTCGCAGTGATGACAATCTTCACCTGTGAGAGCTTGTCGGCGAGGCTCTGTGCGTCAGCCTTTTGCTTCTCGAGCTTCTTGGCTTTCTGCTTCAGCTCCTCTGCCAGCTGCTTCTTGGCGCTGTCAGAAGCTATGACACCCTTTCCTGTGGGGATGAGGTAATTGCGGCCGTAGCCGGACTTGACGTTCACTATATCGTGCTTGTAGCCCAAGCCGATAACATCTTCTTTAAGAATAATTTCCATATAGCTTATAAGTTTTTGAGTTTTTGAGTTTTTGAGTCTTGAGTTTAGGTTGTTCGTCTTTAGCAACTTTGCAACTATGTTAACTTTCTAACTCAGAAACTTACAGTTTATTTCATCATGTCGGTTACAAATGGCAGCAGAGCCAGATGGCGTGCACGCTTCACGGCCTGTGCCACACGGCGCTGGTACTTGAGCGAGGTGCCGGTGATGCGTCGTGGCAGGATTTTGCCCTGCTCGTTGAGGAACTTCTTGAGGAACTCGGGATCCTTGTAGTCGATATACTTGATTCCGCTCTTCTTGAAGCGGCAATATTTCTTCTTCTTTGTATCGACGGTGGGTGGTGTCAAATAACGAATTTCAGACTGTGCCATGACTTAATCCTCCTTATTAGCTAATTTGTTTCTGCGTTTCTCAGCATACTGGGCAGCATACTTCTCGTTCTTGACGGTGAGGTAGCGCAGCACGCGCTCATCGCGACGATAGTTAACCTCAAGCTTGCTGATGAGCTGAGGCTCAGCCTTGAACTCAAGCATGGCATAGAAGCCCGTGCTCTTCTTCTGGATGGGGTAGGCCAGCTTCTTCATACCCCACAGCTCCTCGTTCAGGATCTCTGCACCTCCATCGGTGAGGATGCCCTTGAACTTGGCGACCGCTTCCTTCATCTGTTCGTCAGACAAAACGGGAGTTAAAATGAAAACGGTTTCGTACTGATTCATAATGTGTTGAATGATTAATAAATGTTTTCTTTGCAAAAATGCGGTGCAAAAGTAGTGCTTTTTCGTGACATGACAAGCTTTTTTGGCTCTTTTTTAACAAAAAAAGGTAAAATATATGTTTTGATGATACTTTTCTCTGAAAAAGTTTCGTCGGTTCATGAAAAATCACTTATTTTGTCGGTCAAAACGTGCAATGCCCTGCCAAAAGCATGCGTTCTCTTTGCCCATGCGCAGTATGGCAAGCCGCCCGACGTGTTAAGGACACACAGACTTATAAACTCAAATACATCATATAACCATCATGAAACTCTATTCTGGAATCATCCTTGCCATCATTGGCGCTATCATCCTCGTCATCAGCTACTTCACAGGTCTTGTGGATTATAATTTCGTGCAGTTCCTTGCTGCCCTGATAATCATTGCCGGTATCTGCACCCACATCTACGTGAATTACAAAAAGCCAAAGTACGAGGCAACAGGCGAATAGCCCCTCTGTGGCTTTGTGTGCGTATGCGCATGAAGCTCTGAGCTTTCTGGGTAAACTGAGTAGTCAGAGTAGTCGGGGTGATTAGTATGCTCCGACTATTGGGATTTTGGTGTGTGTATATGGCTGTAATCCGCTATCCAAGGCATCGCCATGGGTAGCGGATTACAGCCATATACAGGTGGACGTTCCACACCCCGGGCGCTGCCATGGGCTGACATATTACTGTCCTTTCTTGAACCCAGATCGGTCATTAGAGTTATGATTATAACCGTTGTTATTTTTAATCAGATGCCTTGTCGTTTTTGAGGGCGCAATGGGGTTCCATTGTAACCGGGAAACGATAAGACAGATGAAAAAAAGAAATGATTATCCGCAATCATACCACCAAAGAGACCGCAACGCGGTCTTCGCTTTGGTAACCGAGGGTACGAGCGTAGCGAGCACCCCCGGATAACAAGCTCTATAGAGGCAAGCACTCTGAAAGAGTGCCCGAACAGCGTAATGGGCGACCCCTTCAGGGTCGATGTCCCCCTTTTTGTCCCTATCCGGGGGTACTGCGCACCCCCGGTTATTGAGAGGAGACGCTTCCAGCGTCTTGGTGGTACGATTGCGGATAATCATTTATATGTCGTCGTCAAGCTCATCGATGTCATCGTCATCATCGATGTCGAAATCGAAGTCGGCAAAGAATGTAGGCGCATCGGCTGCCTCGGCGCTGAACTCATCGATGGCGCGACGCTCCTTCTTGGTGGGGCGTCCTGTGCCGCGAGCGCGATTTATGAAGCCGCTTATGCGATTCATTTCCAGAAGCTCGTATTGTTCCGGTGCTGTCACGTTCTCGAGGATGTCGGGAATCAGCTTTGCACCAACGCGATGCTCAATGGCTTGCAGGACGCGGAAGCTATATGTTATAGGTGGCTTGCGCACGTCGATGATGTCGCCGGCCTTCACTGTGCGTGAGGGCTTCAGTTGTGCTCCGCCCATGGTCACCTGTCCGCGCTTGCATGCTGCTGCTGCCAGTGTGCGTGTCTTGAAGATGCGTGCGGCCCAGAGCCATTTATCGAGGCGCGCCATGACGGAGTCTCCGCTCGTCCTTGCTGTCGTTGCTGTCGCAGAATGAGTCTGACTTGATGGTTTCATAGGCTTGAGTGTGACGGTGTCTTCTTGTTGAGCTCGTTCATGGCGTATTGTGGGCCTGCGAGGCAGAAGGTCTTGATGGCGCCTATGGCGGCGGGCAGGCGGTCGTTGATGGCACGTTCGTCTTCGGGAGAGAAATGCCCGAGGACAAAGTCCACCTGCGCCCCGCGCGGGAAGTCGTTGCCAATGCCTACGCGCAGGCGGTTGTAGGCCTGTGTGCCGAGAATCTGCGCTATGTGCTTGAGCCCGTTGTGTCCGGCATCGCTGCCTCCTGGCTTCATGCGCAGTGTCCCTACCGGGAGGGCTATGTCATCGACAATGATGAGCAGGTGCGGCAGGTCGATTTTCTCCTGCTGCATCCAGTAGCGCACGGCGTTGCCGCTGAGGTTCATGAATGTTGACGGCTTGAGAAGGGTCAGCTGTCGCCCTTTGACGCTGATGTGCGTGATGAAGCCATAGCGGCGGTCTTCCCACGTGGCTCCCTGCTCTGCGGCGAGAGCTTCGACGACGCGGAAGCCGGCGTTGTGGCGTGTGCCTTCGTATTCCGGGCCTATATTGCCGAGGCCCACGATGAGAAACTTTTCCATTGGTGATGCCTCACCTCCTGTGCTGCTCTCCTTGTGTTGAGAGGTCGGCAACAGCATGGCGAATAACTTCTTGATTGCAGCCAGCATACTGGTGAGGTGTGTGAATTTATGAGTTGTCAGAAAAAAGACGCAAAGCCCTCATGCGGTTCCTTGCGTCTTTATGTCTTCGTCTTCGGGAGTGGCGAGGTCGTCGCCATCTCTTGTGGCGAGAGTGCAGAGTGGCTTATGCTTCTTCGGCACTTGCTGCGCTGCGGGCGTTACGTGTCATCTTCACCTGGCAGACGACAACGCTGGGCGATGTCACGAGTTCGAGACCCTCGAACTGCAGCTCACCGACCTTGATGGTCTTGCCGAGCTGAAGGTTGGTGACGTCGATGTCGAGACGCTCGGGGATGGCAGTGTGTATGGCCTTGACCTTGAGCTTGCGCACGCTTGCGGCGAGCTTACCACCGGCCTTGACGCCCTCTGCGAGACCGTTGAGGCGTATGGGCACTTCCATCACGATGGGCTTCTCGTCGGTGATCTCGTAGAAGTCAACGTGCAGCACGTTGTCCTTCACGGGGTGGAACTGAGCCTCCTTCATGATGGCCTTGCACTCGCGGCCGTCGATGTTGAGCAGCACGGTGTAGATGTCGGGGGTGTAGATGAGGCGGCGCAGCTCGTCGAAAGCCACGGTGAATGACAGAGCCTCGGGAAGGCCGTTCTCGCCGCGCTTCTCGCCGTAGATGTTGCAGGGGATGAGACCCTGTGCACGCAGCAGCTTAGCTGCCTTCTTGCCTGTCTCAGTGCGGGCGGTGCCCTTAATCTGAATAGTCTTCATTGTTGGTTGTGGGTTGTTTGTTGTGTTACTATAAATGAAGTTTGTTGTGCTTCATTCGCCATCACACGACTGGAGAGCCGTTGTGTGCGAAGTGCATCGCACGTCTGCTGTCCGAGATAGTGTGCTCTTGATGAAAGCGGCCGCAAAGGTACTACAATTTGCCGAAATAATGAAGCTTATGACTTAAAGTTTTGTCAGGACATGCCAAAGTTAAGGGTTTTTAACAGACACGGGCTGCGCAGTAATGCATAAATTAGTTACCTTTGCGGCGCAAATAACTCCTTCATAACTTCTAACAGCATCTCTGCTATGTCACGCATCACGACGTTTTTACTGGCTGCTGCCTTGGGCTCCGTTGCCGCGCAAGCGCAGAGCGACATCACCGCCACTTATCTTAAGAACCCCAGTTTCGAAGCCGATGCCTCGGCCTGCACCGACGGCGTGCGCAAGACAGAGTCGAGCGACGGCCTGCGCGGATGGGATGTGGCTGCCATCACAGGTTGGACCACCACGCGCCCCGACAAGCAGCTCCTCATCACCGCCGACTGTTTCACCGACAACAATTTCGGTAAGACAGCCATTGCCGATGGCACCTATGCTCTCTTTCAGCGTCAGGGCTGGAGCGACGGCTCGACGAGCATCAGCCAGACCACGACATCGGCATTGCCTGTCGGCAAGTACCAGCTTACCTACAGCTACAAGGCATACTATGCCAACTCGGCCACTTCGTCGGCCACCGTCCAGGTGCGTCAGGGCGGGCAGAACCTCGGCGGTGCTGCCATCGCCTTTACCAAGGGTGCCAACAATTGTATGGGCGGGGCGTGGAGTGAAGGCACGGTGCAGTTTGAGGTCAAGGCGGCAGCGGCCGTCACCATCGCCGTTGACGTGACGTGGCTCAGCGGCGGCAGCCAGCTCGCCCTCGACAACTTCCGTCTGCAGACATTGCCTGATGACACGCCCATCGTGGACCTTACTCCGCAGAGCGGCGTCAGCGAGGGACGCATCACCCACGACTTCGTGGGCGAGGCGGAGATGATGCAGGACTTGTTGCAGATGCTTGCCAACAGCACACGCTACGCCAAGAATATATGGTTCGACTGTGAGTGGCCCAACAGCGTTGACGAACAGTGCGGCTTCTTCAAGGCCAACGATGCCGGCCGAAGCAACGAGGATGGCGTCCGCACCAATGCCGATTTCTCAATGATCTGTGCTTTCCTGTGCAAGTATGCCCGTGGCAAGGTCGGCCTGCCGGCAGGCGTGACATGGGCCGATGTCCACAAGATGGCTCTCCACTCGCTCGTCTTCGGCTATTCCACCCACAAAGCCAATAAGCTGAAAGTGACCTCCGACGGCAAGTACTGGGGCTCCACCTCGACCGGTGATGCTGTGTGGGAGAGCTCGCTATGGACGATGTCGCTGTGCTATGCGGCCTACTTCCTTGCCGACGAGCTCACCGATGCACAGCGTACATATATATATAATATGGTAAAGGCAGAGTGCAACTACGAGCTCGCCCGCAGCATTCCCACTGGCTACTCTGGCGACACCAAGGCCGAGGAGAACGGATGGGAGGCCGATGTGCTGGCCTGCGCCCTGGGGCTTTATCCCGACGATGCCCTGGCCCCGAAGTGGTTCGACCGCCTTCGTGAGTTCGCCATCAACAGCTACTCGCACACCGGCGACAAACAAGACCAGACGGTTATCGACCCATCATACGACGGCAAGACAGTGGCTCAGCTCTACAAGGGTGCCAACCTTTATGACGACTACACGCTGCAGAACCACAACTACTTCCACACCTCCTACCAGAACGTCGTGATGCAGGAACTCGGCGAGGCTCACCTGGCTATGCTCCTCTTCCAAGGCGGCTCGTCGCCGCGTTGGCAGACGCGTGCGCTGATGCACAACCAGCAGCGTGTCATGGACGAGGTGCTGTGCCGCCTGGCTCTTAGTGACGGTGAGCTGGCCATGCCCAACGGCAACGACTGGAGCATGTTCCTCTTCGACCAGATTACGAGCTACTCCACGGCGGCTTGCTTCCTGCGCGATCCCAATGCGTTGCTGCTTGAGAATATGGCCTATAAGTACATCAAAGCCCGCCAGCTGACTACCGGCGACGGCTCATGGCTGTTGCGTTCCGACATCGGGCCGCGACGCATGGGCGTTGAGGGACACCGTGTCATGATGACCTATCTCATGCACCTGAAGGCCTCTACCTCTGACCTCCAGCCCACGTCGTGGGACACCTTCTGCCGCAACCATCAGGATGCCTATGTCTTTCCGCGCCAGAACATCGTACGCGCCATGAGCAATGACCGCTTCGTCTGCTTCTCGTGGAGCGATGGCCTGAAGAGCTACACAGGCTACTTCGCCGACACCACCCCCGACAAGAACAAGGTCGTGGTGCCCTTCAAGGCCAACAACACCGGCAACCTCCTTGGCTGGTACACCGTGGAGGGCAAGGCCACCAATGCCTCGCCCGTCGTGAAAGGCAGATACTCGCTCGACGGCAATGCCTTCACCATGAACGGCCGCATCAACACCAACGACAACACTCTCGAAAACAGCTTCGTGCTCGCCGCCACCAAGACAAATGCCGTGGTGTATATGAACAGCGTCAAGGCGCTTGCTAATGCCACCGTCACCGGTCGTCGCGGTGGCCTGCTGGCTATATCCGCCGACGAGTTCACGTCAATGCAACGCACCATCTACAATGCATCTTCTACCGTCAGTGGCAACGGAGCTGCCATGCAGGTGATGTCCACCAAGTGGGCCAACATCGACGACCACCTTGGTGTCGTGGTGGTCGATGGCACGGGGCAGATGGCATTCGGCGACCGCGCCAATGCCAACAGCGTCATGGCCGCCAAGCTATACCCGCTCTTCAGCAACACGCATGAGAGCTACACGGCAGGTAAGAGCGTTGACCGCTCGGCCGTGATCTATTATAGCAAGACCACTGCTGCACAGACTCAGAGCCTGCAGGAGCAGACGGCAAGCTATACCGATGTGCTGCCTGCGGGGTGGAATGCTATCAGCTTCGCCGACACCGACGGCACGCCCTATCTGCTGGCCGCAAACTTCGGAGGCGCCTCGACGGCTGTCATCAGCGGAATTGCTACGTCAGACGGCGCGCCTGTCCTTCCCGCCGAAACTACGATTTCTGCCGGAAAGAGCTCGGCAACGCTGTCGCTCGCACGCGACAACTCGCTGTTGCAGCCTCTGACACTCACCATCAGCGACGGCGAGGTGGTGGCCAAGCTCATCTCCCCGCAAACAGATGCCACCCTGGCATCGATACGTTCCACCATCGCCTCGCAGCAGACGATCACCGTAAAGGCGCGCGAGGGTAATGTCGTGCGTTCCAAGACGTTGACGATAAAGCCCGAAGGCACGTATCTCGTCACCCTCGATGACGGTCAGCTCAACGTCTATCGCGAAGGCGTGCCAGTGGGCATAGAACATGTCGAGACGGCCGATGCCCACGCGCCCCAGTATGTGTATGACCTCAGCGGGCGTGCCTTCTCTGCCAACATGAATCTTCAGCAAGGCATCTATGTGAGCCGCGACCGTAAGTTCCTCGTGCGCTGAGCGCAGGGGCTCACATGAACTTACGCCATCCACAAAGAGACCGCAACGCCTTCTCCCCTCAATAGCCGCAGGTCGGAACAACCTGCGGCTATCGAGGGGAGAAGGCGTTGCGGTCTTGCAGGTGGTACTATTGCGGAGACCCCACCTCTTTGCTATGGTTCCTCCTCCATCTGTGCTATGAGGCGGTAGCCCTTGCCGTGGACATTGTTGATCTCGATGTTCGGGTCGTCCTTGAGGTGCTTGCGCAACTTGGTGATATAGACATCCAT
>Ga0247610_10002287_pt1 | contig 22362 bp, 17 predicted proteins | sample 174DNAGHGhighgp2_FD_193483 | JGI IMG/M metagenome (GOLD analysis project Ga0247610, IMG submission 193483) | Sheep rumen microbial communities from Palmerston North, Manawatu-Wanganui, New Zealand - 1742 DNA GHGhigh gp2 | ecosystem: Host-associated > Mammals > Digestive system > Stomach > Rumen...
AAAAATTATTACTTTTGCAGCGTCATTCATTTAATAAGGTATATAGGGAACAATGAAGAACTTGAAGATGTATGAGCCACAAGACAAGATGATTATGCTCATCAAGGATAATTATAGTGTGCTGCAGGCACTTGGCTGCTTTGGCATCAACCTGGGGTTTGGCGACAAGACGGTGGCTGAGACCTGTGAGATGAACGGGGTAGACACCTATACTTTCCTGGCGGTGGTCAACTTCACCATCAACGACTTCACCAATTATGATGATGACGAGCGCATCAGCGTACCTACGCTGTTGCACTATCTGGAGGCAAGCCACGCCTACTATCTCGACTTCCAGCTGCCCTTCATCCGTCGCGAGTTGCAGGAGAGCATCAGCGAGGGCGACCAGCTGGGACAGCTCATCATGAAATTCTATGATGAGTATGCCCAGGAGATTCGCCGCCACATGAAGTACGAGGAGAAGACATTGTTCCCTTATGTGCAGTCGCTACTTGACAACCAGCCTGCCAACGACTATAACATCGAGATGTTCTCGAAGCACCATGAGAGTACGGACAAGAAGCTGCGCGAGCTGAAGCTCATGATTATTAAGTATCTGCCTGCCAATGCCCATCTGAACAACCTGCTGACGGCTACGCTCTACGATATCTACAACAACGAGGAATGGCTGCGCCAGCATGCTGAGGTGGAGGACCATATCTTTACGCCTGCCATCCGCAGACTGGAGCGTCAGACCAAGCAGAACGACGTGACGAAGAACATCTCGACGATGGTCTTCAAGGGTGGTCAGGACGGTGGCGAGGTGCTGAGTGAGCGCGAGCGCGACGTCATTGTCAGCGTGGTACAGGGCATGCAGAACAAGGAGATAGCCGATCACCTGTGTATCTCTATCAATACGGTGATCACCCATCGTCGCAACATCGCGCGCAAGTTGCAGATCCACAGTCCTGCAGGTCTCACGATTTATGCTATTGTCAACGGATTGGTTGATATCAGCAGCGTGAAGCTGTGATGGCGGCTTAGATGGTATTGATGTCTACATAGCCGTGCATGACGGCATAGATAGTCAATGCCGAAACGCTCTTCATACCCAGTTTCTCCATGATGTTCTTACGGTGGGTAATGACGGTAGAAAGGCCGATGTGCAGTTTTTCGGCAATCTCTTTGTTGATGTTACCCTGAACGATGAGCGACATCACTTCAATTTCCCTGTCAGTCAGTATCTTCTGCTGCAGCACATGCGGCATCTGGGGTAGGTTATGTCCGCCAGCGTGGGCATGCTGCTCTAGCATCAGCAGCGACTTGACGAGTTGTTGCTCAGGCTGGTTGATATAGAGGCTATGGAATTCGGAAAGCTGGGCGGAGTCGCTGAGCGAGAGCGTCAGCACGATAGTCTTCCGCTTGTGTTGGGTGAAGTAAGCCCTGTTGCGCAAGACGATGTCCATAGCGACGAAGAAGTGGAAATATGTGTCAGGCTGGCTGGCTTCCAGTTCGGCAAATGTTCCGAACGTGTCAACAGTCATGATAGGCATCACGTTCAGCAGAATTTGTTTCAGCCCCAGCGTAGCCAGCGTGTTGCTGTCTACGATAGCTATTTTGGGCCTTCCGCTTGTTATTTTCTCCACGTTCTAGTCTTTTTATTTGCTCATGAACGACAGTCGGCTGGCTTGTTCGATGACGATGTTAGCCAGGGTATCGTTTTGTTGGTGATTGCCGTTGATGGCATCGAAAATCTTGACGAGTCCTGGTTTTCCTCGGCCCGTCTTCAGGTTGTGTACGATGCAGAGGTTCTGCAGTCCTATCGTCTCTGAAAGGATATCGATATCCGTGCTGCCCAGTTGGAACAGTGCCAGCTGGTAGGCGTCGTCGGAGTCTTCCTTGATCATGCGGCCAATGTCGCCCAGCGTGCGCAGCCTCAGTTGTCGCATCACGTTGAGGTAGGGTAGGAACGAGGCCTCTTGAATCTCCGCCTGGGTGATGGCGGCAATCTTGCGGTTCAGCTTGTCGAAGGGGCGTGTCGACATGTACGAATTGAACGAGTCGCCATCGATGGGCACCTCTTCCAACAGTCCTTTATGTACCAATTTCTGGATGCGTCGACGATAGTCAACGATGGATGTTCGGATGCGGCTGAACTCATCGTCGGCCACCTCCAGCATACCTGCCAGTCGGCTGAGCTGCCGGTGGTACTCCTGTGGTATCTCCACCTCCGACTTGTAACCGATGTCGTGCTGAATGGCCGACCATACATGCTGCAGGGCTGTACGCATCTGGAGCTCGAAGCGGATCTCGTTCAGTTGGGGCAGCTCAGGGTCGAAGTAAAGTGTCTTGGGCAATCGGCAGATATAGTGCAGCGAGTTGTATCCGAAACTGGTCACCTCGTGCATCTTGCGCTTGTCTACCGAGTTAGGCCAGTCTATCTCGAAGAGCGACTCCGCCAAAGCGGCAATGCGGTCTACGTCTTCGTTATAGAATGTGATGATACGGGCTCCGAAGATGTCAGTAATGTCCATGATCGATTGGTATTTCGCCCCCTTTCGCTTCAGCTTGCCAGCCAGCGAGTCTTCCGTCTTGATGCGAAACTCCATCGAGTTAATGACAATGTCACTCTTCTTAAGCTGCATGCCCAGTTTCTGGGTGACGACATCCTGCAATTGCAAGTAGAGATGCTGCTGGGAATGATATTCTGCCAGTAGCATCTCTCCATGCAGGTCGAGACCGTAGTTCTCCATAGGGAATTGAGGTTTTTATTTAATCTCGAACAGGTTGAAGAACCCTGTCATCATAAATACCTTCTTGATCTCGTCATTGATGTTCACAATGACTACCTTTCCGCCCTTGGCAGAAGTCTCCTTGCGGAGCGTCAGGAATAAGCGCAGACCAGAGCTGCTGATGTATTCCAGATTGGTGCAGTCGAGTGTGATTACCTTGTCGGCATTCTCCAGCAGCGGAGCAACGTCCTGCTGAGCCTTTACGGCTGCCGGGGTGTCCAAACGACCGTTGAAAATGGCAGTCATACCACCGTTCTGCTCTATGATTTCAATATTCATTGTTGTTAAATTTAGATTTTACATAATTAGGAATTACAGCTTCTTACGCAGCGTCAGCACGTTCTTGTCGCCATCACGCTGGTATTGGATGACATCCATCAATTGGCGTACCAGGAAGATACCGAGTCCGCCGATGGGGCGCTCCTCTGCCGACAGCGTGGTGTCAGCGTCTTCCTTGGTTGTAGGGTCGAAAGGAACGCCTGAATCGCTGATGACGAATGTGAGCCATTCGCCGTCGGTCATCGCTTCTATCTCGACGTTGCCTTGCTGTCCTTCGGGGTAGGCATAGTCCATTACATTGACCACCGCCTCCTCCATGGCAAGGTTAAGGCTCATGGTGAGCGACATGTCAAGAGCCATCTCCTCAGCCACCGAGTCGATGAACTCGTTCAGCTGAGGGATGGTCTCAATGTCGTTAGGCAATATCAGACTACGCTTGATTTCCATCGTTCAAATCGCTTATTTTACGAGCGCAGCACGAGCGGTGTCGATAGCGTCCTTGGCGTCGTTCAGCTGCTTCTTGAGCTCGTCGGTAGAAGTGGCGTTGAGCACCTCCAGAGGAGCAACAGCGTCAGCGATAGGCTTGATCTCAGGATCGTACTCAGCCAGACGGTTGATGGCATCCAGCACGAGGATGACGCGGAAGGTGATGTTTGAAGCAGCCTCGTCGTCTACCACGCTGAGGAACTTGTCAGCATTCTGGTTGGCGATGTACAGCTCCTCAACGAGAGCTGCAGAAGCCAGCTGCCAGAAGTAGTTGATGCGACCATTCTTCTCCATCTCTTCATACAATGTCTGAGTGGTCTCGAAGATAGTGCCAGAGTTCTCTACGGTCTTGAACGAAGGATCGTTGATGTCGGCAATGAGCTTGGCAATAGCCTTGTCGTAGTCCTCAACAGGCATCTCATAGAGCTCAGCAACTTTCTTGTCAACTGACAGGGCGCTCAGCATGCGATATTTCTCAGCCAGAGTGGCAGCATCGTCGGCAGCGCTTGCTGACAGCAGATAGTTAGGCTTCACCTGCTTCTCCTCCTTGGTCAGCGTCAGACCACCATTCGACTCCTGTACGAAACCGGGCTGCTTCAGCTTACCTACCTCGGCAGCGATGCTGTCAATGTGCATCTTGATACTAGCCTCAATCTGCTGCTGTTCGAAAGTCTTCAGCGAGTCTGCATCCTCTACGTTGTTTTCTGTCTTTTTGCCTCCACAAGCTGCGAAGACGATTGCTGCAAATGCAACAGCAAAAATGGTTAACTTCTTCATTTTGTTAAACTGTTTTTTGTTATTAATTAATAGAATTATTGTTTTCAATTGTTCTTTCTCAAATAGCGTCCAGGCCTGTCGCTGAACAGCATGACGGCAACCACGATGCACATCAGCATCATGACGGCCATGTTGAACCACAGGGTCTTCACGTGCCACTGGCCTACCACCTTTTCGCTGCTGTAGAAGGGAGCCCTTCCACAGGTGCTCTGTGGCGTTAGGAAGATGATTCCCGTGCGCGGAACGATGTAGTTGTCAATCACGTCAAGCATGCGCTTCTGGTCGGCTCCTATCACGCAGTCTTCCAGCTTCGTATTGTAGTTGTCGCGCTTCAGCTGCAGCAGGGCTTCCTTGCCGTTCTGCCTGATGAATGTCGACTTCATGGCGTCTACCTTCATGGTGGCAGTATTGCCGCGCTTGGCCAGAATGCTTTCTGCCTCTTTCATATATGAGGACAGCGACTCATACGATTTGTCACCACTATAGGGCTTCATGCCGCAATATTCCGTCAGCAGGGGCAGGTTGGTCATGATGACTTCCATATGGTTGGGGTCTACCTCCTTGCCTTTGGTCTGCTCGTCCTTCATGGTCTCCAACTGCGACTCCAGCTCGTAGAGGTGTCCCATGTTGTAGTACTGGGCCTCGTAGCGCTCCTTGTCCAGCTTGAAGAATGGTGCCTCGTACTCGTTGTCGGTAAACGAGGTGACGGCCAGCGCCTCATAAGCCCATCGGGTGGGGATGATGTCGCCGATGACCGGCACGTTGCCCGTCGTGCTCTTCGGTGTCAGGTCTGAGAAGCTGACCACCAGTCCGCAGAGCAGGATCTGGGGGATGAGCAGCAGCGGAATGCTGATATAGATGGCCACTACCGAACTCAGACATTGCGACAGCAGCAGTCCCACCAGGTTCGACAGCAGCGCTGTGACGAACAGGATGAGCCACCACGTGCCGAACAGCCCGTGTAGTCCCATAATCGAGTTGCCTATCACGATGAAGAGCAGCGTCTGCAACAGCGAGACACCTGCCATATAGATGATTTTCGACCAGATATAGCTGCTGTACGAGAGGTTCAGGAAACTCTCGCGCTTCAGCAGGGCGCGGTCCTTGATGATTTCCTCTGCGCTGCCGCTCATGCCGATGAATGTCGCCACGATGACCGACATGAAGAAGTAGCTCACCAGGTTCTTGTTGTCCATCACGGTGTAGCCCTCGGGTGGGGCATAGCGTGTCAGGAACGAGCAAACCAGAGCCAGCAGTGGAGCCTCCAGCAGCGTGATGCAGAGGTATTGCACGTTGGTGATCTTCGACTTGAAGGTGCGCTGCAGGAAGATGCCCAGCTGCTTCAGCGCGTTGGGCTTCCGTTGGTCTGAGGCCGGAACAGCACTCACCTTCGGCTCCGTCATGGGCTTCCTGTTCTTCAGGTAGAGCTCATGCCACTCCTGTGGTTTCATCTTGCGCTCGTCCGACAGTTCGCCCGAGTTGTTCAGCGCCTTTTCGTCGATGATGTTCAGCACGATCTCGGGGTTTACGTTACCGCATGTCGGACACGCACTAGTCTCAGCATCAGCGTAATTTGCAGCTTCCTTAAAGTAAGTTATAGCATCTATCGGGTTGCCGTCGAACACGGGGTAGCCACCCTTGTCCAAGAGCCACAAACGGTCGAACAGCTTGTAGACATCACTCGACGGCTGGTGGATGTTCACCACGATGAGCTTGCCCTTCAGCGTTTGCTCTTTCAGCAGGTTGATCACCTTCTCCGTGTCAGCCGACGACAGGCCCGATGTCGGCTCGTCGAGGAACAGCACGGCAGGTTCTCTGATCAGCTCCAGCGCGATGTTCAGTCGCTTGCGCTGTCCACCGCTGATGTATTTGTTGATGGCCGATCCCACCTTCAAGTCCTTGGCAGCGTCCAGTCCCAGGTCTTTCAGGGTCTTCATGACGCGCTTGTCAAGCTCCTGGTCGTTCATGCCCTCGAAGCAGAACTTGGCGGTGAACCAAAGGTTCTGGTATACCGTCAGCTCCTCAATCAGCAGGTCGTCCTGTGGCACGAAGCCTATCAGGCTCTTCGCCTCGGGTTCGTCAATGCTGTGTCCGTTAATGGTGATGGTGCCCTCCTGCGGCTTCAGACTGCCGTTGAGCAGCGAGAGTAGGGTAGTCTTGCCCGTTCCCGATCCGCCCATGATGGCCAGCAGTTCACCGTTGTGCAGGTCGAAGCTGAGGTTGTGCATGCCGTTGTCGCTGTTGGGGAATCGGAAGGCGATGTTGCGCCCGCAGAATTCCACGGCTTCGCGCTGGCCTTCAGCCTTGTCGCCGTTATAGGTTCTGATGATGCTTGAATAGTAGACGGGATTGCCGTTCTTGCCTTTCAGCACGCTGCTCTGTATCCACACCTGGTATGAGCCAGTCAGCACGGGCACATCGTTCAGCAGCACCGTGTCCTCGCCCATGTAGGTGAAGATGAGCATGCCTGTCGTCGGGTCGAGCAGCGTCTTCAGCGTTCCGTCGAAACCCTCCAGCTGGTGCAGCTTCACGTGCTCCGTCGGCTTGCCGGCCACATAGTCCAGGAAGCTGTCGTACTGCGCTGCGGGGATGTTGAACTGCTTGACCATTGCCTTGAACATCTTGTCCGACAGCTTTTCGTCAGCATAGCAGAATTCCATCAGTCGCAACAGCAGCAGCGCCTTCTCGGTGTTCTGGATGTCGCCTTGCAGATTGGCACATATTGAGTTGACCGTCGCCTCTGTGTCCAGTTCGTCAGTCATCTCGTAGGCCATTCTCATGTCCGTGTAAAGATCCAGGTAGAGGTCTGTATTTCTGATACCGAAGTGACGACGTAAATAGCTGACGAGCATGCTTTTAGCTCGTTCTTCATCCACTTGCTCTTCCTTGCCGAACAGGGCAAACAGACTGATGAAGCTTGATAGTATGATGTCAGTCATCTTCGGTTAGAGAAATGCTTTTTTAGCAAATATCTTTGCAAAATTATGAAAAAACTCCGACTACCTCCTATTATTGCAGTTAAAAAACATTAAAACGGCTAATCGGAGCCTTTCCTTTAAGTGTTGTTGTCCATTGGGAACAGTCCGTAGAGCTTCGCGTCGATCATGTCGGTCACCTGCTTCAGGTCTTCGGGATTGTCGCCGAATTTGCAGTGGTCGCCATCCACCACAATCAGCGGTCCTTTATACGAGGCTATCCACGTTTCGTAGCGCTCTTCCAGTCCTTTCAGATAGTCCAGTCGCATGGTTTGTTCATATTCGCGACCGCGCTTCTGAATCTGTCCTACCAGCGTGGGAATGCTCGACCGGATATACAGCATCAGGTCGGGCAACTTCACCAGCGACATCATTAGGTCGAACAGGTCGGTATAGTTCTGGAAGTCGCGGTCCGACATCATGCCCTGATCGTGCAGATTGGGTGCAAAGATGCGAGCGTCCTCGAAGATGGTGCGGTCCTGGATGATGGTGTCCTCTGATTTCGATATCTCCACCACCTCCTTGAAGCGTTTATTCAGGAAGTACACCTGCAGGTTGAACGACCATCTGGGCATGTCGGCATAGAAGTCGGCCAAATAGGGGTTGTTGTCTACGGGTTCGAATCTGGGTGTCCATCCGTATCGGTGGGCCAGCAATTTGGTCAGCGTGGTCTTTCCGCTGCCAATGTTTCCTGCTACAGCTATATGCATAACTTATTGATAGTTTATAGTTTATCGTTTAAGTTTAAAGTTGTGGTGGAAACAATCCGAACAGCTGGCTGTCTATGCGGTCGATGATCTGCGCCAGGTCTTTCGGGTTGTTCAGGAAGTCCAGTTGGTCCTTCTCCACCGTCATCACTTGCCCGTTGTATTTATGGTAAATGAAGTCGTCGTATCGCCGGTTCAAATTCTCCAGATACTCCAGCTTCATGGTCTGTTCGTAGTCGCGTCCGCGCTGCTGGATGTTACCCACCAGATGGGGCACCGATGCCCTCAGGTATATCATGAGGTCGGGCTTCCGCACCACCGACATCATCTGCTCGAACAGCTCCATATAGGTCTCGTAGTCGCGGTCCGACAGATTGCCCATCTCCTTGTTGTTCTCCATGAACACGTAGACGCCCTCATAGATCGTTCGGTCTTGTATGATGGTGTGGTCGGCCTGTGTGATTTTCATCAGGTCGCGGAATCGCTCTTTCAAGAAGAACACCTCCAGGTTGAACGACCACCGGTGGATATCCCGATAGTAGTCCTCCAGATAGGGGTTCTCCTCTACCACCTCATAGCGGGCCTCCCAGCCATAGTGTTTGGCCAGCAGTCGCGTCAGCGTCGACTTTCCGCTGCCTATATTTCCTGCTACTGCAATGTACTGTTTCATATGTTCTCCTTTGTCAGCGACGACGTGATGTCGGTACCGTTCACGCTGATTTTGAAGGAGTTATAAGTATCGTTTGTGACCGTCCAGAACTTGTAGGTGTTCTTCACCACGTTGAATTTGATCTCGAGATTAGTGTCGGTCACAAACCAGTCTTTCTCTTTAGTAGAGAAGAAGAGCTCGTTGCCCTCCAGCTTCAGGAAATAATTGAAATTTTCGGCATTGTCGCCTGCAATGGCACCTGAGAATGTTCCGCCATCGTTGGTGAAGGTAAAGGTGGTGGTCTTACTATTGTCCCATTTGTATACAATCTCCACCTTGGCTCCTTTCACGAGCGCATCGGTTAGGGTGATGCCTTCGCCTTTCTCCTTCAGCAGCTTGGTTATCTCGACGTTCGATACCTTCATCTTAACACCTGTCACCTTGTATTTCGGGTCGCCAGGTATCACCTCGATGGTACTCTCCTTGACGTCGACGAAAGCGGTCAGCACCAGGTCGGAAGTATTCTTCTCCTTGACGGTCAGTTTGATCACGTTGTTAGCCTTGTCGTGCTCCATCGTGAATTCGCAATCCTGCTCGGTGATGGTCGGTTCGTCGGCACGCCTCGAAGCTTTGGCGGCAGCCATCGGGCCATAGTCCAGCAGTTCGTAGGTGTCGCCCACTCTCACGAAGGCAACATAAAACTCCTCATCGTTCACGTTGAAACTAAAAGCCACTATAGCCCCGTCGTTCAGCGCATCCTCGAGTGTGACTGTCGGTGCACCAGAATTGTTATCGCTATTGCTGCATGAGGTCAGCGTAAAGCCTGCTGCCATCCAGCCACAGATGAGGACGAGAGCCGTCATCCAACTGAAAATCTTTCTTTTCATCATTGTTAGTTTTTTGTATATAGTTTTATTTTCTCTGCAAAGATACGATTAAGTGAGAAGAAAACCAAAAGAATTTTGAGTTTTCTCGAACGTTAGTACCTAAAAACGTAGTTTAAAGATAGAAATTAATTTCAAAACGGCAAAGAAAAGGGTCTTAGTATTTGCTTTTCTCCCGTTTTTTCGTCATTATCGCCGGCACATCTGCTGATAGGGACAGGTGCGACAGGTCTTCAGGTCGGAGGTGGGCTGGAAGGCGACGTCGGGCGAGAAGATCTGAGTTATCTGCTGGTCGAGGAGCTCGTTGAAGCGCTGGCTGTGGTCAGCGATGTCGAGGATGGGCTCACGACCGAAGCGGAGTGTGGGGTCGTAATCATCTGCTGCGGCATGCTGGATGAAGAGCAGGGCAGGCGATGTGGGCTTCTGACGCTTCTGGCGCACGATGTCGGCATAGACGAAGGTCTGCAGGTAGTAGTCGCTATGGTCGTGGATCTTTTCGGGCGAGAAGATGGACTCGACGTCGGGTAGGGGGCGCAGTTGGCTGCTGCCGGTCTTGTAGTCGATGACGCGGATGCGCTCCTGGGGAGTGTCTTCGCAGATAAGGTCCAGACGGTCGATGCGGCCTCCGATTTTTAGAGGTGAGAGGTGAGAGGTGAGAGGTGAGAGGTGAGAGGTGAGGGGGCGGTAGACGTCGCACTCGAGACCGAGGATGGTGAAGGGGGCCAGTCGGCGGTCTATCTGCAGCAGCTGGCGCAGGTAGTGGATGATGACCTCGCGATTGATGATGTGGAGGCCGCCAATGGGGGCATCGGGCATGACGCGATGGAAGGCCTCGTCGACGGCACGCTCAATCTCTATCTTGCCCTTCAGCAGATGGTCCAGCACATCGGTGGTGATATGGCGGGGCAACTGGTGGTAGATGATGTCGGCAGCCTCGTGGAAGATGGTGCCGAAGATGCGGTTGTCGAGCTCCTGTTCGTCGTCGGGGACATTGGGCTCCAGCAGTCCTGCCACATAATGGTAGTAGAACTGTAGCGGACAGCGCAGATAGCGGTTGACGGCGGTAGGCGAGAGGGTAGTGAACGACGACTGCAGCACCTCCATGACGTGGGGCGTCTTCTGGATGGGCTGGGGTGTCCACGGGGTGGTCTGCTGACCGGTCTGCAGGGTGTGCTGGCTGATGGTTTGGCCACTCTCGACGAGCATCTGCAGCATGAAGCGGCTCATCTCGCCCCGCTGGCCGTCCTCGGTGGCATTGTTGTAGAGGATGGTGACATCCTTGGCGCGCTGCAGCAGCCGGTGGAAATAGTAGGCGTAGATGCTAACCTTATTCTCGACAGTGGTCAGTTCGTAGGCTTGGCGGATGCTATGGGGAATGAACGAGCTGTCGTTGACGCCTCGCGGCATGTTGCCCTCGTTGCAGGATAGCAGCAAGACGTGGTCGAAGTCGATGTTGCGCGTCTCGAGCACGCCCATCACCTGGATGCCCTCGATGGGCTCGCCGTGGAAGGGGATGCTGGTCTGCTGGATAATCTGCGTGGTGAGTCGCTGCAAGGTCTGGTCGGTGACCTGCAGATCGCCACTCTCTATTAGCGCATTCAGGCGGTTGACCAGCGTGTAGGCGCGGAAAAGCGACTCCTGGAACAAGGGGTCTTGTATCTCGTCCTTGGCCTGCTGGGCTATCTGGCGCAGCATTTGCTGCAAGGGTTGTGTATCGTCGACAAATCGGGCATAGGGATGACGATGGAAAGCACGTAGCAATCGGGGTGTCCGCCCGCCCAGAATCAGGTCGTAATAGAGCTGGATGAACGAGGCGATAGGCGTTTGTGCCAGCGGATAACCCGTGGTGACATTGACCTTCTCGACCTCGCTGGGCAGACAATGGATAACTGTGGGCAACAGTCCCTCATCACACAGCACGATGGCGGTGCGGCGCCCGTCTTTATAGCGCTCAGCTTCGCGCAGCCAGCCGCTGACATAGCGCGCCTGGATGTGTTCGGTGGGGGCTGAAATATAGCGGATTTCCTTCTTGCTCTGGAACAGGCCGTAGATGTCGGCATCGGTGCTGTCGAGCTCGTTGGGGAAGTATTTTAGGTATTGGGCGATGTAGCGGCCTGCCTCGTGGTGCTGCATGTAATAATGGTCGAAGTCCCAATAGAAACGGGCCTTGCCCTCGCGCTGCAGATGGGAGAAGAGCTGCTGCTCCACCTTCTGCAACAGGTTGAAACCCACAAAGATGTATCGGTCGTAAGGAAACGCTTCATGGTCTGTTGCGACCGAGTCGCAACAAACAGCGGAAACCACCTGGCGGTAGAGGGCACCCTCGTAGGCTAGCCCTTGGTCGGCGAGTCGGCGGTTGAAGTCGTGGTAGATGTCAGCAAAGTGGCTCCACAGGCGCAGGAAACGCTGTTTGAGTTCGGTCTCATGCTCCTCGGTGAAATGGCTGAAGAAATGGCGCAGCAGCTCGCGTTGCTCGTCGGTAAGATAACTCAGGTCGTCGAGTTCGTGGATGTCGCGCAAGTTGGCAAATACGCGGTCGGGGTCGGCCATGTTCTTGTCGATATCGTCGAAGTCGCTGATGAGCAGCTGTCCCCAACCATAGAACTTGTCGAGCGACTCGTCGCTGCCGGTCTCAAGACAGAACGACTGGTGCAGGTCGCACACCAGCTTGATGGGGTCGGCCACATGCAGCTCACTCTGCTGGCGGAACAGTTCGCTGATGGTGATGTAGGCAGGGCTCCACAGGGGCTTCTGCGCGATGCGAGCCAACTGGTGGTTGAGAAACAGCGAGGCGCGCTTATTGGGGAATACGACAGCGGTGCGCGACAGGTCGGTGCCGTACTTGCGGATAATATCTTCTGCAACGTATTCTAGGAAACTCTTCATCATCTCTAAACCTCCTCAATCCTATTGCTATAAACATACCATAGCCAACCCTTGACACCAGGCATACCCATGGAGCGAAGGAGTTGCATATACTCGCTGACCTGATCGTGATATTCGGCATGGGGTCGACCGAACTTGAAGTCGATGATATGCGTCTCCGTGCCGTTGGTGATGACGCGGTCAGGACGACGCTCAACCAACTCGCCATGCTCGTCGAGTCGGAGAATACTGCACTCGTTAAAAAGTTGCCAACCGTCTGAAAACCAATTGCGAACACGTTTGTCTTCAAGTCTTTTTTTAAGCATTAAGGTGAGCTTTTCACGCGTCACCTCATCATCGTAGAGCACACCATCGGTCTGCAACTGCTGAAGCGCCCGGGGGATGTCGGCAGAGGTGCGGATGGTAGAGAAAATCTCGTGGAGCACACTTCCCACCTTGATGTAGCTGAGCTCCTGTTGCTCGTCGTCGCCCTCGATGAAGTCGCGGCTGCGGTTGCTCTGTCGGAATTCGGTCTTCACGTCGAAACTCTCCATTGTGATGGGCAGCGGCGTGACGGGTTGGAGGAAGGCATTTTGAGAGGTGAGAGGTGAGAACTGAGAACTGAGAGGTGGAAGTTGGCCGAAATCGAAGGCGATAGGGGCCTGCTCGTCGTCCTCGCCACTGAGGGTGGCACCGTCGAGCTGAAGGTGAGGCAGCACGCTCTCCAGGAGGGCGGAGCGGTTGCTCTTGCTGCCACGCTGTCCGATGACGTAAAGGCTGTCGACGGCACGCGTGAAGGCGACATAGAGCAGATTCAGATTGTCGACGGTATTCTGCAGGTGCTCGTCCAGATAATAGGGCTCGTAGATGGTGCCGCGCATCTGCTTCTCGCTATAGTCGATGGGGGCGATGGGCAGCGCGTTGAACGGCTCTACGGGAGGCTCGCACCATAGTAGGTCGGGCATCTCGAGGCGCCAGTCGCAGAAGGGGATGAGCACATGGCCAAACTCCAGGCCCTTGCTCTTATGGATAGACAGGATGCGCACACCATCGGAGACGTCGCTTTGGATGGTCTTCGAACTGATGGTCTCGTCCCACTCGCGCACGAAGGTATCGATGTCGGTGGCATTATCTTGTGTGAACTTGTTCAGCTGGTCGTAGAAGGCGCACATATAGGCGCTCTGCTCGTTGAGTCGATGGAGCTGGAAGATGCCGAAGAGTCTCTCAACGAGTTCGTAGAGCGGCATCTGCAACAGCTCGGCAGTATGCAGGGTGAAGGCTTCGGGTAGGAGGTTGTCGAGAGGGCGGTCCTGGATGAGCAGCTCTTGCTCAGGAGTGTCTTCGCCCAGAACTGCACGATGGTAGAGCTTAGCCACCGTAGCCTTCGCCAAGAGGTCGTCGGGGTGGGTGAGCAGATGGAGCGCTTGCACCAGCAGACAAACGGAGATGGAGGCATCGAGCCGGAAAGCCTCGTCGCTCACGATGCGCACATCGGGCAGGGCGGCTGCGAAGTAGTCGGCAATGAGCGGGATATACTTGTTGGTGCGCACGAGGATGGCGATATCACTCGGTGCGACACCTTGCTGGCGGAGCTCCTGAACGGTATCCGTTAGCAGGTTCATGGTGTGCTCCTGGTAGTCGGTAGCGGGCAGCAGTCGGATGCTGACCAAACCCACGGGCTGACGGTGGTCGGGCACCTTCTGGGCGACGTCGGCATAGGCATGCTCCAACTGGCGGGCACCCTCGGGATTCTCGTCGCTGAGCCGCTCATACTCCTGACGGGCGGCTTCCTGGAAGAAGGCATTGTTGAACTCGATGATGTTGCGCGACGAGCGGTAGTTGGTCTCCAGCGGTTTGATGTCGACCATCTCATCGGCATGCAGGAACTCGCGGTCGATGGCATTCAGCAGTCGCCAGTCGCCGGAGCGCCAGCGGTAGATGCTCTGTTTGACATCGCCAACAATCAGATTCTCAGTACTTTCGTGACTCATACACTCTTGCAGTAACAGCTTGAAGTTCTGCCACTGGACGGTGCTGGTGTCCTGAAACTCGTCGATCATGACGTGTTCAAGCTGGGAGCCTATCTTCTCGAAAATGAAGGGGGAGTCGCTGTCGCTAATCAGGGCGTGGAGCAACTGCTGCGTGTCGCTGAGCAGGAAGCGGTTAGACTCGTCGTTCAGCTGGCGCACCTTTTGCTCGATGCTACCCAGCAGGCGCAGCTGGCTCAGGTGGCGCAGGGTGAGGTCGGCCGACTGGTAGAGCCGGTATTGGCGTGGACGCTCGTCAACGGCATATCTCAGAATCTGCATCAGCGACTCTTCGGCAATGGCGTGAATCTCCTCAGCACGGTCGTTTTTCTTGGAATACCACTTCGTCGGGTCGCCAACGCAGTCGAGGGCGCGCTTACCCACCACACTCTCGTCCATCTGACCATTGCGCAGCTTGAGGAAGGTGCCTGCCACACCGTTCTTGCCATAGGGGAAGTCGTCGACAGTCAGTCTTTCGGCATCGAGCGTGTCGAAAAAGGTCTCGGCAATCTCCTTCATGCGCTCTTGGGCGTCCTTGCGGATCTGACGGAGCTGCTGGGTGTAGGCTTCGACGAAGCCTTGTTCGCCAATCTTCTGCTTCAGCGCAGCGCTGTGCTCCTTGTAATAGTCGCGGAAGATAGTGCGCCCGAACTGCTTCACCTGACCGATGATGTTCCACGAGTGGTCGTCGCTGATTTTCTCCATGATATAGCTCAGCAACCATTGCAGCATGACATCGGTATGTGTCAGAGAATCAATGAGTTGGTCGATGGCTTGCTCTTCTACCTGCGTGTCGTTCAGTCCGATCCGCAGATTGGCAGTCAGGTCGAGTTCGCGGGCCAGGTTGCGCAGCACACTCTGGAAGAAAGAGTCGATGGTCTCCACCCGGAAGTAGTTGTAGTTGTGCAGCAACAGGTGCAGCGCCTCTCCGGCACGCTGGCTGACGACCTCAGGTGTGAATCCCGTTGCCTCGATGATCTTCTGCTGGTAGCTGGCGGAGTCGGGCAACTGATGCCAGATGCCGTAGAGCTGCGAGAGGATGCGCATCTTCATCTCCTCAGTCGCCTTGTTGGTGAAGGTGACAGCCAGGATGTTGCGATAGCTGGCTGGATTCATGACCAACAGCTTGATATATTCGGTAGCCAGCGTGAACGTCTTGCCACTGCCGGCACTGGCTTTGTAGACTGTAAGTGATTTTACCATCGTCTGAATAGTTCAACAGTGAATTTGCATCCGAAACCCTCGTATTTGCCACCTAAGAAGCTGGTGAATATGCCTGTAGACAGGTAGCGCGTGGTGAAGCCGTAGCCCAACTCGAAGTAGGGCCGAGTATGCTCGATGTTTAGGGCGCTGATGTAGACACGCTCCATCTCGATGACCTTACCCACCAGCGGTACCCAGGTGAGTGCCAGCAGGGGCGATTCGAACGAGAAATTGCCTCTGATATAGTAGTTTGACTCGTTATACCAGCGCTCGTCGACCAACTGGAACTGACCTGTCCAGTCGTCATCCCAACCCGTTGGCAGGTTGTTGTCGCGGAAATTGCTGTAGTCGACGAAGTAGTCAGTGCTACGCTGGGTGTAGAATCCTGTGCCCGCGCGGAAATTGACGGCACGCATACTCTTCATCTTATGCTTGTACGACAGGTCGAACTCCCATCGCTCATAGTCCAGATTGGAGCGGAAAACACCCTTGAAACCACGCTCGTAGTTTGCCGTCAGCGTGGGACCTTTTTGCTGCCAAGGCTTGAAGTGAAGCGTCAGCAGCGGGGCGAAGCTTCGGAACTCGTCATCGAAACCGATGCTCTTCATCAGCTCGTGTTGGGTGGAGCTGCGGCGGTGGTAGACGATACCCGTCATCACCTCAACCCAGTCGAAGGCCTCGACATTGTTCACCACTTGGAATATCTCATCCCTAAATTCTGGAACCTCGAATTTTTCGCCTTCCTTCTTCTGGATATCATCAATCAGCGCCGCATGGTTGGTGCGGTTGCCGTTGGCCCATGTGATCTCGGCATAGCCATTGCGCTTGGGGTTGTAGGTCATGCGCAGGGGAGCGGTATAGAAGAACTGTTGCTTCTTGAAGTTATAACCCATCTTAGGTTCAAGCGTCAGATAGCGGTGGGGGCTGAAGTTGTAGCGCAGACCGATGTTCAACTTATAGGCAAATCCTCGGCTCTGACTATAACTGAAGTAGAGGGGATTGAACAGTGGTGAGATGCGCATTGAGGCAGGACCGGCATCGGCATAGGTGCTGTTGATGAGGTTGTAGCCTATATTGTCCCACAGGAAATCGCCCAAGCTCTGCTTGTGTTCTGTCGTATCGACGGCTTCCTCCTGCTGGGCAATGACTCTGGCTTCGTCGTGCTTGTCGTAAATCTCCTTCTCGGTGATGGGCAGTGTAGTGGGGCGTAGGGTTTCCATCATTTCACGGCTCTCCACATTGTCGAGAGAGTCGGGCAGCGTCGTCGGACAGTCGTAGAAAGCACGGCAGGTGGCTGTGATCTTGTTGCCGAGGAAGTTGAATTTGATTTTCGTAGAACAACGCTCAGGCAACACGATGCGCTCGTCGGTCATATTCATAGCTGCCGTCACATTGAACGATACCAGGTCGTATTCGCCATCGAAGGTGATGGAGTTGATGCGTCCGCTCTCCAGTTCGACAAAGGCGCGCCCCTTGATGAGCTGCGTGTTGTTGGTCCTGGGGCGGAAGCGCACGATGAAGAGGTTGTTGTTGACGGGAATGATGAGATACTTGTAGAAGAAACGGTTGGAATAGTGGAATGGCGACAGGATCTTGTCACCGTAGAGCGTCTCGTTGTAGAGGTCGGGCGTCATGTACTGGAAGATGTTAGGCATGACGGTGCGGTTGTGGGGAATGGTGCCACACAACACCTGACGGTGCAGGTCGTAGCGGAAGGCATCGTGGAAACGCATCTTATAATAGGCTTCGCCGACATACTCTCGGGCTCCCTTGGCGATGGAGTACATCGTGGGGATAAGGAAGAGGGTGGGGTTGCGACGCTTCGTCTGGAACGTGTACGACATATACACATTCTTCTCGATGCCATCGGTAGACTGCTGATGGTTCTGCGTGTAGTTCCAGACACGGAACAACAACAGCGAGTCGCGCGACCTGTCGCGAGAAAAACAAATGCTGGGCATGAACGTTATCATGCTCAGCACCGCTATCAAGATGTGTAGCTTTCGGTTCACGCCCCCAAAATTACAAATAATTTTGGAAGTCGCAAAACTTTAGCCTAAATATTTCATCAGAATTCGCGCATTACCTGAGTCGCGTAGCTTGGCAATGCTCTTCTCGCGAATCTGGCGTACACGCTCACGAGTCAGTCCCAGCTGGTCGCCGATTTCCTCTAAGCCTTTCTCGTGACAACCGATACCGAAGCACTCGCGGATAATGGTAATCTCGCGCTCCTTCAGTACTTTCTGCAGCACGGTATTCAGCTCCTGAGCCATCGACTCATGGTCTACCTGACGGTCGGTACGGGAGTCGTCGCCTGAGGCCATCACGTCGAGCATACAGTTGTCCTCGCCATCCTGGAAAGGAGCATCAATCGATACGTGGTGGCTGTCAGCCTGCATAGACTGGGCAATCTTCTCTTCGTCCATATTGGTGGCATCGCTCAACTCAGAAACAGAAGGGTGACGCTGGAACTCCTGCTCGAAACGGTTGATCTCGTGACTGATCTTGTTTAGACTACCTACCTGATTTAGGGGCAGACGAACGATACGGCTCTGCTCGGCAATAGCCTGCAGGATAGACTGGCGAATCCACCAGACAGCGTATGAAATGAATTTGAAACCACGGGTCTCGTCAAACTTCTGTGCAGCCTTTATCAGGCCAATGTTACCCTCGTCGATCAAGTCAGTAAGCGTCAGTCCCTGATGCTGATACTGCTTGGCAACGGATACTACGAAACGCAGATTGGCTGTCACCAGCTTGTCCTTGGCACGCTCGCCTTCAGGACCGCCTTTGCGTATCTTCTGAGCCAGCTCGATTTCCTCATCGATGCTGATCAGTGGCGCACGGCCGATTTCCACCAGATATTTATCCAGTGCCTCACTTGAGCGATTCGTAATACTCTTCTGAATCTTTAATTGCCTCATCTTGTAATACTTTCTCTAATAACCTTAAGTTCTTGAAAATCAAGCGTGTATAAAAATTTTCTTTTATAAAAGCGGTGCAAAGTTACGAAAAATATCGGTTCGTTGTTCTCCAAGAGCCGATTATTTTTTCTTAAAAAAGTTTAATTCGCCTTCGGTTTGGGCTTTCGGTGATGGCGGTTTTTACCTCCATGTTGTGGAGTACCATTCCCCTTGCCACCACGTCGACGACCACCGCGTCCGCGAGAATTCTTACGAGGTGTGACGGGTTTGTATTCGGGGCCTTCGCCCAGTCCTTCAGGCAACGGGTTCTTGTCAATAACACGTTCTAGAAAGCGTTCAATATCAGCAAAATAGCGAATTTCGGTGTCCGATACGAAGGTGATGGCGATACCGTCGCGTTGGGCACGTGCCGTGCGGCCGATGCGGTGTACATAGTCTTCGGCATCACGGGGCACATCGTAGTTGATGACCATCAGGATGTCGTCAATGTCGATACCACGTGCCACGATGTCGGTAGCCACCAGCACGTCGACTTGTCCGGACTTGAAGCGATACATCACCTCGTCACGCTCAGCCTGTGAGAGGTCGGAGTGCATGGGGGCGCAGTTGATGTGCATGTGCTTCAGCTCGCGGGTGATGTCCTTCACCTTGTCTTTCTTGCCGGAGAAGATGATGACGCGCTGCAGTTCGCCAGCCTTAAATAGTGAGCGAACAATACCCAGCTTCTGGGGCTCGTAGCAGACATAGGCCGACTGCCGAATCTTCTCAGCAGGTTTCGAGACGGCAATTTTGACCTCGACGGGATGATTTAATAAGGTACGCGCGAGCTGTTGTATCTTCGTAGGCATCGTAGCCGAGAACATGATGGTCTGATGGTTCTGAGGCAACATCTTGGCAATCTGCAGAATATCGTCGGAGAAACCCATGTCGAGCATGCGGTCAGCCTCGTCGAGCACGAAGAAAGAGAGTTTCGACAGGTCGAGATGACCCATGCGGATGTGAGACAGCAGGCGTCCCGGGGTGGCTATAATCACGTCGGCGCCCATCTTCAGTCCTTTCATCTCTTGGTCGAAGCGGTTGCCGTCGTTACCACCATACACAGCTACGCTGGATATGCCGTCGAGATAGTAGCCGAAACCCTGCATGGCCTGATCAATCTGCTGCGCCAACTCGCGGGTGGGCGACATCACGATGCAGTTGACGGCATCCTTGGGAAAGCCTCCGTCATCGAGCATGCTCAGGATGGGCAGCAGATAGGCTGCCGTCTTTCCCGTTCCCGTCTGGGCGACGCCGATGAGGTCGTGACCATCAAGAATCTCGGGTATGCAGCGTTCCTGTATAGGGGTCATCTCCTCGAAGTGCATGTCGTAGAGCGCATCGAGGATATTATCGTTTAAATATGTTTCTTCAAATGTCACTTTTTTACCTTTTTACCTTTAATCCGGTGCTTGTCGATAACAGAAATAGGCTATGATTGAATATAGAATGTTGGGAATCCAAGCTGCCAGCATCGGCGGTGTGTCCGCATTGATGGCGAAGGTGGCGCAGACCGTTTGCAGCAGGATATAGGTGAACGACAGCGCTAGACCGATACCCAGATACATGCCCATGCCGCCCTTGCGTTTGCGCGACGACAGCGATACACCGATGATAGTCAGGATGAACGAGGCAAACGACGAAGCGATGCGCTTGTGGTATTCCACCTCATACTGCACTACATTGCTGGAGCCGCGCTGCTGCTGTTTCGAGATATATCGCAGTAGTTCGGGCGATGTGAAGGTCTCTTGCTGACCTCTCGAGAAGACCAAGTCCATAGGCTCCATCTGTATCAGTGTGTCTATCTCCACACCACTGGTAATCTGCTCACGCATGCCTTTCAGTGTGCGGATCTTGTAGTTACGCGCCTTCCAGTGGTAGCGGGAGTCGGAGATGGTGTCGTACTGGATGACGTTGGCATTCATCTGCGATACCATCTTCTTATTCTCAAACTTATATAGCGCAAAGCCGTAGCCTGTCTTGCGGATGTCGTCGTATTGTGAGATATAGGCCACTACGCCTTTATCCACCATAATCTGGATATTCGATGCCGACGTATTCTTCTTGTTGTTCTTATAGAGTGCTTCGAAATCGTGGCGCACTACCGTTCCCTTAGGAATGATGTAGGCACCGAGGTAGAAGTTCAGGGTAGCGATGAAGGCAGCCGAGATGAGGTAGGGGCGCAACAGTCGCTTGAAGCTCATGCCGCATGCCAGCATCGAGATGATCTCGGAGTTGCCTGCCAGCTTCGAGGTAAAGAAGATGACGGCAATGAACACGAACAACGGCGAGAAGAGGTTGGCAAAGTAGGGCACGAAGTTCGTGTAGTAGTCGAAAACGATAGCGCGCAGCGGTGCCTGGTTGTTGGTGAACTTAGCCAGATTCTCGTTGACGTCGAAGACAATGGAGATAGAGATGATCAGAATGATGGAGTAGAAGTAGGTACCGATAAACTTGTTGATGATGTACCAGTCCAAACGCTTGATGAAGCGGAAGGGGTTGTACTTCTTCATCCAAGAAACCTTCTCCCACGGAATGCGGTCGAGTTGTGCCTTGGTCTGTTGTCTGATATCTTTTATCTTCTCTTTCATCTCCTGCGTCCTAAGTTGTCAATTACTGAGCGCTTCCATTGTACAAAGTCGCCCTGCTCGATGTGCTGACGCGCATCGGTCACCAGGCGGAGATAGAAGGCCAGATTGTGTATCGAGGCAATCTGCATAGCCAAAAGCTCCTGCGCCTTGAACAGGTGGTGTAGGTAGGCTTTCGAGTGGATACGGTCAATCTCGCAGCCGTCAGGGTCGATGGGCGAGAAGTCATCCTCCCACTTTTTGTTGCGCATGTTCATCGTGCCTTCGTAGGTGAAAAGCATCGCATTGCGCCCATTGCGAGTGGGCATCACGCAGTCGAACATATCGACACCGCGCTCAATAGCCTCCAGGATGTTCTGAGGTGTTCCGACGCCCATCAGATAGCGAGGCTTGTCCTTGGGCAGTATCTCGTTGACCACCTCTATCATCTCGTACATTACCTCAGTAGGCTCACCGACAGCTAGCCCTCCGATGGCATTACCGTCAGCACCCTTGTCAGCAACGTGCTTGGCTGCCTCCTGACGCAAGTCTTTATAGGTACAGCCCTGCACGATGGGGAAGAGACTCTGCCTGTGGCCGTATAGCGGCTCCGTCTCGTTGAAGCGTTTGATGCAGCGGTCCAGCCAGCGTTGCGTCATTCCAAGCGACTTCTTGGCATACTGGTAGTCGCTCTGTCCCGGGGGACATTCGTCGAAGGCCATCATGATATCGGCACCGATGATACGCTCCGTATCCATCACATTCTCCGGGGTGAAGATGTGGCGAGAACCGTCGATATGGCTCTGGAACTCACACCCTTCTTCGCGCAACTTGCGGATGCCCGTCAGCGAGAATACCTGAAAACCGCCTGAGTCCGTCAGGATAGGACGGTCCCACGTGTTGAACTGGTGCAGCCCACCAGCCTTGCGCAGGATGTCGAGACCCGGACGCAGATACAGGTGGTAGGTGTTGCCCAGAATGATCTGAGCCTTCACCTGTTCACGCAGTTCGGAGAAGTGGACACCCTTCACCGATCCACAGGTCCCTACGGGCATGAAGATAGGCGTCTTGATCTGTCCGTGATCGGTCGTAATCAAGCCTGTGCGGGCATCAGATGCTGAGTCGCTATGTTGTACTTCAAACGTCATTTGTCTTTCTTCTCGTCTTTTTCTTCTTCGATGGTGAAGTTGAGCGGATGCTCCACGACCTCGT
>Ga0247610_10002289_pt1 | contig 22344 bp, 30 predicted proteins | sample 174DNAGHGhighgp2_FD_193483 | JGI IMG/M metagenome (GOLD analysis project Ga0247610, IMG submission 193483) | Sheep rumen microbial communities from Palmerston North, Manawatu-Wanganui, New Zealand - 1742 DNA GHGhigh gp2 | ecosystem: Host-associated > Mammals > Digestive system > Stomach > Rumen...
CTTTGGACCTGGCAAAGAAGACTTCTACAAAGATGTGGTTGAGCTCTATGACAAATGGTTCACAAGTCATGAGATTGACACAAGTGTTCCTAAGCAGCCTTGGGAGACAGACAAGCAATACAATGACAGAAAAGGCAAAGCTGCCAAGTTTGTGAAGTATGTTAGTGATATCTAGACTGAGGAAAAAATCAACCACCAATTTGACTTTGACCATGATGTCTGGACACATCCAATAACTCTGAAAGCTGAGCACTTCAAAGATGGAATCTTAGCTGTCTAGCTTCCACAAGTGATGAACTGCTGGCTCAAGATTGAAGGAGCTGAAATTGCTTCATTTGCTGGATTTCCAAGAGACTTGATTGGAAATGGAGCTTTGAAAGAGCTGAAGTTTGAAGACTGCAGACTGAAGTCTGCTGCAAGCTGGAGTCCATCTGAAGACACAAAGAATGGCTTGAGACTGACATTCAGCAAGTGCACTTTTGAAGACTCTTTCAAACTTGGAGATGCTCTTGGTGGAGCTTCACTGCAAAAGCTAGTAATTGACCGAGGAACAGCTGGTGGAGATTCCAAATCAACCAAAGATTTCAAGTTCCTTGGTGGGACAAGCAAACTAAAGAGCATCGCTGAGCTATCAATCGGAAATGCCAAAGTGATTGAGAGCTTTGAAGGATTGTCTGAGTCTCTAGAAGAGCAGAAGATCTAGACAATCTTCATCTAGGACATTGGCTGGTATGGTGATGGAGTCTAGATCAACAGCTTCAAAGGACTGCCTGCTGAAGTTGAAAATCTCACAATAACCCCACTGAGAACAACTGAAGAAGCTGTCAAGAACTTAGATTCGATATTTCCAATTGTCTCAGCAAAGCTCTAGATAAGCATCAAAAACATAGAACAAGAAGTCTTAGTTCCAATGTTCAGGACAATCTGGTCAAAAGCACAAGACACTTGCTAGCTTGAGTATGATGAGTCTGGAAAGCACATCTTTGACACATTGAACATTGAACCAATCTCAAAAGCATTGAAGGATGACAAAGTTCCATCAAGATTCAGTGGTCTTCCAAGAAAGAAGTTTGCATCTCAGAAAATCAATCTAGATCTCTCACCAAGAAACATGTATGAAGAGAGATCTTTCTTGAGCAGTGATGCCGGGTTTGGTGACTCTGGAGTGTTTGATCCACAGAAGATCCCACTATTCTAGAATGAGAGAAAGATCTTTAATCTCAGGCATGGGAGCTACTATCTTACTGAAAAGTCTTATGCAATGGTCAAAGATGGCAAGATTGTGTGCTTCTCACCAAGCATGGACATCGTTGAAGGTCCATTCACAAAAGAGCCTAGAAAGAGCTATTGGTGGGACACAATCTGTCTTGATGATGATGAGCATGGTCTAGACTTCAACTTAGATGAGGCTTTGAAGGTGTTCTTGTCAACAAGAAAGACCGATTTCCCAGAAGTTGAGACCTTGGTGATGATGGATGGATTCACAGGAAAGATCATATCTAACATCAATGAACCAGATTTGAGCCTGAGACTCTCTAGAGATGGCTGTCCTAACTTGGTGGAAGTCTCTAGATGCAAACTAGCCGCCCTCCAGGATGAACGAGGAAAGACCCTGCATTGGGATGACAAGAAAACATTTGAGTCCTAGACCGTCTACAAAGACTGTGTATTCTCAGAAGGAAGCAAGTTAGAGGCTAAGGCAGTCTACAACTGCATGATCACCCAGCCGGAGAAAGACAAGTAGTGGATTAATGGACATGGAGGGGTCGCTGCAATCTAGATCTTTGCAAGTGAAGGTGTTTTCGGCTCAAAACTCTCAAGCAAGAGTCTTGGAGTCAAAGTTGAATCACCAATAGTTGAAGGCTGTGACATCGAATCTGGAGGCAGATATATCTAGCTAGATGGCATCAAGAAGCTAGCTAGCACAAAGCTTGTTGCAAAGAGTGGAGTTAGGTTGAGAATCGCTGAAGACTTCTCAATGGCAAGAGACTGCTGGCTTGAATCAACTGGTGGAGAAGAAGTTGAAGTCAACACTTATGCTGGAAAGACAAAAATAGATCCAGCAAGAAGTGATGAGATTGCTTCAGCAATTGCAAGTTGCTTGAAAGGCTAGCAGCTAAAAGACTTAGATCTGTACCATTTGTCTATCACGTCTTTGAAGTTCTTGGAAGAGCTGCCATCTGGGCTCAAAGTCTAGCAGGTTGAGCTGAATGTTGATGAGCTGAAGAACTTTAGCTTCAAGCTCAAGAATCCAGGATAGATTGACTCTCTTGGATATCCATACTAGGCGACACCTCATCTTGACCACATCTCAAAGGATGCTACTCTAGATGGCTTTGATGCTTCAGTCTTGCTCTCTCTTGGGTACTACTTACATGGAAAGAACAATGAATGGCCATCAAGAGTAATTGAGCAGTTTGACAAGTACTTCACCCAGTATCCAAAAGGGCCTTATCATCTATACCAAGCAATGGGTGTAGATCCAAACTACATTGATAAAGATGGAAGATTTGCTGCTCCAAAGACACTTGATGAAAGACTTTTTGGAAGACCAACAACAGTTGAAGAAGATAGTTGGCTCAGAGTGATGAAGCTCTTTGACTAATACAAAAAAACTTGCAAACTCAATTTAGAGAATTGCAAGTTTCTTATGTATATTATTAGCTTTATTTGATTCAAATTGTCATGTCATTAATCTCATCCCAAGCATGAAAGTTATACATGCTTTTAGCTTTAATATTGTTGCCATCAAACTCAATTGGTATATCATATCCACTAGCATTTGCATATACAAGCTCAAGTAATTTTGGCATATCTGATGTTCTAATTCTCTTAACACTCATAGCATCTGAAAAACTATTACCATCCGAACAACTAATACACTTATTCTTTCTAAAATAAGCTATTGCATCTTCATTTGACTAAAAATATTTTTCAGTATTCGGATCACACCAACTACAATCAACATCACTATCACGAATCATATCAATTCCAGCCTATATAGCAGAATTTTCATCATCAAATGTATGTAAAGACTGACCTTCCGTAATATTTGATTCTATGCATAATAGCCACTTATAGCCAACCATCTTGCCAGTATATTGTGGAACATTGCTTTGATCTCCAAAGCTCTCATCCAACATATGAGCCCAATAATTAATTTGTTTATCTAGTCCTACCATGTTTATGATCTTCTTTTATTGTTTACAATAAATATTATGCCATCAAGCATCATCACTTCTGGCCGATGAAATCACCATTCTTGCTGTCCTCAAGCTACCAGAAGGTTGATTTGAATCCAACATCAAATGTTGCCACATCTCCGCCATCATATTGAAGAGTAACTGGACCAACACTTGTGATTGTCACATTGTAGAAGCGCATTGTCTCAGCCGTGGTCTCATTGTCTTTGTCAAACAAGCGAATGCGAATTGTTGACTTCTCATTGACTCCACGATCACCTTGGAAGAATGATCCGCCTTCAATGTCCATGTTCATCACTTTGTTCTGCCATGCAAGGAAGCAACGACGGTTAGTTCCATTGATGTCTGCATAGACTGTCATTGAGTGGTCAGTCTCCATTGACACTCTTGTTGGAACCAAGTTCACACACTCAAATCCTTTGTACCAGACACTAGCATACTCAACATTTCGTCCAGGCATTGTCACATTCTTTGCATACATGATGACGCCTTTCAAGATGGAATCAATATCATTATATCCGGAGAATGCTTCAATCTCGTATGTGTTATTTGCACGAATATTATCCGCATTTGTCTACTATAAAAATGCTGCTAGTGGTGTTGCCATCTTATTATTTCCTATTCTATGATTTCATTTATATTTATTTACTCTAAAACAATGAAGATCGAGATTCTATATCCCGATCTTCACAGTAAATTCTCATAAGATCAAACTTAGAGAACTTCTGACCAGCTTGCACCAGTACGAGCACAAATGAAGTCAATCATGATGAACTCAATTGTCTTGACCGGCTTGATTCCAATCTAGACGTGCAGCTCATTTCTGTCAATCACATCTGGAGGATTGTTCTCATCATCACACTTGATGATGTAGTCATAGATGCCGCCATTGTTCTTTGCTTCCTTGAAGTAAGGATCAAGAGCATCAATCAAGCGTTGACGTGTATAAGCAGTATGTCCTTCATACACAAAATATCTTGACACCTGATATGCAGCACGCTCTAGTCTCAAGAATAGACGTCTGACATTGATTCTGTCAAAAGCACTTGGCTTTGTCTAGAATGTCTTCTGTCCTTCAAGAACAACACCATCATTTGGATAGTGAATAGCATAGTTCCAGTTCTTCTCATAGATTGGACCAGCTTGCTTGATTGTTGGGCTGAATGCAACATCAGTGCATTGAATTACACCACGGTTTAGACCAGCTGGAGCATCCCAATACCAATAGTTGACATCACAATTGATCATCACACCCATTGCTTTGATTGATGGAGGACACCAGAAGAAGTCTCCGGTATAGTCATCTGCCATCTCAAACCAATCAAGATATCCAGCACCATAGTTTGTGTTCAAGCCACAAACAGCTGGAAGATATGGAAGAATGTTTGCATCAATTGTGTTAGCTGGCTTTGTGTCACGAATGATCTTCTTCTGTCCTTGGAGAACGAGAGGACGCGGGCACTCAGTCACAAACATGCAGTCCTTGCGGACATTCTTGCAGAAGTTGTCAAGCTTCTGGACAACGGTCTTCCAAGTCTTGACCGCTGGATCATCATACTTCTTGCATTTCCACATGCCAAGCATTGAGTTGCCAAGGTCATCAGTGATCATGAGATCATACGGACCTTTATTTCCAAATATAGCTTTGAGGTAAGATGCAATATTTGAGATTCCAGCATCACAGACGATGTCAATCTGCAGCTTGTTGATGTCTTCAATCTTCTCAAAGACTTTGTTCAAGCCATCATAGATTGACTTGCTGATTGAGATGTCTTCCTTTGTCATTGGTGAGTAGAGACCAAGGACAGCACCAGTGTGAGGCTGAGCAATGAGTATGTCACACTCTTCTTTGTAGAACTTCTTGCTTGCGGTGCTTGTGAAGCAGTTTGAGAAGAAGTTGATGTACTGTGAGTTTGTGTTCACAATTGTGTCAATGAACTTTGTGACACCAGTGTTAGGATCTTTGTCATCTTTGCAGAGAGATCCACAGAAAGCTTCAACTGGCTCCCAGCTCACCTTGTTTCCTTCAGCTGGATCAAGATAGCAGCGATAGACAACAACACCAATGTCCTTCAAGTGATCAGGCTCAACTCCACCATCACCAGCTGGCTGGATTGTTGAGAAGTAGTTTGCTGCATCAAGTGCCATTGTCTCAGGAACAGAATCATCACCATCTGGATTATGATATCCAGATAACTCTTTTGGAGCTGGAACCATGCAGCTCACTGACTCGCCAGAGATGATTGCCCATTTTGTAGATCCACCACCAGCATAATCATCATCAACAACTTCCCAGGATGAATAATTACCAGCAGCTCCAACTACTTCATAATGGTCAACCAGATCACTCAGCTCACCAGACAACTTGTCAACGAACTCATTGAGAGCTTCATCAGTGTAGAAGAGCTCGTCAAATGGCTCTGGCTCAGCCGTATAGACATCTTCAACATGAGTTGTGACAGTTCCAGCACCAAGAGCAGACATGATGCAAGGCTTTGTCAAAGCATCCTTTGCTATCTCAGTTCCAACTGTCTCAGCATCTTCCCTGCATTGGTAAGTGAAGCGCTCATCTTGAGCTGTTGTTGAGAGATGGTTAAAGAGCTGCTCACCAGCTTCAGTTGCAAATGGAGCAACTTGGTCAAACTGGACTCTTGAGCCACAGACTTGTCTCATTGAGCCAACAACTCTAGCATTTGCAATCTTGACTCTATTGACTGTATAGCCTTTCTCAAGATATGTTGACAATTCATCAGACAACTCAAGAGCTTTGATTGCAGCATCTTTAGTGTCATATTGCTCAACATAAGCATCTCTGACCTAGACTGACAATCCTAGAATTGTGCTGATATTCTCATAGTATCCAGTTGTGTTCAAGCGCTTTGCAACATCAGTTGAAGAAAGCCCATCGGTGATCATCGGCTAGCCATCAATAGACAGAATGTTTCCATCAGAGCTAGTAGCATACAAAGCCGACAGATTGGTGCCACATATTGACTCATAAGCACTGACTTCATTCAGCTCGTTGGACGATATTGTGATGAGTGACTGTGCATACATTGCATTAGCTGCTGTAGTCACAATTGGAACAATGCCAATCACTTCGCGCTTCTAGTTCATGCGTGTGTCTTCTGGCACACGTCCATATGTTGCATTTGTTGTATCAACAATCAAGAATGTGTTTGCTGGAACTTTGTTCTCATCTGTACGGTACTCATCAATTGCTGACAGATCATAGAGAACTGGCTGACGACCTCCAACAATCAAACCAGCATCTTTTATCTCAGGATCAAGCTCATGGACTTTATGCCATCTACCAGTAGAAGAAAGCCCATCAAAGTCTTTCTTCTGCTAGATTGAGTACTTGACACCAACAACTTTCTCAAATGCAGCATTGTCATAAGGAAGTCTTGCACACCATAGACGTCCATTCTAGTTCAGCACCTCACATGCTGCAGCATATCCATAGCGTTCGGCTTCATTGTCAGGTGTTCCATAGTACTTCTCAAATGCAGAGCGAGAAGTGAACTCCATTGGGCGATATGGCTCGCCTTTATCTGAAAAAAGTGGAATGAAGCATCCAGTTCCAACCATTGCTGGACTATATCCGGATTTGTCAATCTCGCGCCATTCTACACCTGGAGCATTTATAGTTCTCATCAGTTTATCTTCCTTGCTTGTAAATGTCTCTTGCTAGCATCATTTTCTAGACTAAAACTATTTACTCTTTGAACTTCAAAGAAGCAAATAGTCTTATATGAAATCACATATCACTGTAGAAATCTACCAACTTCTAGTATTTCTCTGCAGCAGTTTTGAGCTCGCTTATTGCTGTCTTGAATTCAACCGGCATTTTCTTCCCAAGTTGTGAGCTTTTTGCTACTATTGAATCAATTTGTGTCTGCAAAGCTACAGCATGTCCATAGATTTCAGCAGTCAAGTTCTTGATTGTAGCCGAAGAATTAGAAGATTTGCTGTTTCTTCTCTTAGCTGAACTAGCCTAGCTCTTCAATGATGGCTCTGAACTACTATAGCTAGCTCCACCACCACAACTTCCACTACTAGAAGATGGATAATCATAGTATCCTCCTCCGCATTCATTCAATTTTCCAAGTTTTTCAACAATTGCTCTTTTAAGTGATTTCATGATTATTGTCTTTTGTTGTTTGTTTAAATGTTTTAATGCATGACTTCTTCTTGGACATTTGCACCTTGACGGGTGATGATGAATGAAAGAACAATCCATTCAAGAGTCTTGACAGGCTTGATTCCAATCTTGCAATGCAATTCATGATTCTCAATTGTCTGCTCAGTATTGATCTCTTCATCACACTTTATTGCATAGTCTAGAATGCCATTGCCGGTTATTGCATCTTCATATATTGGTTTAAGACGATCAACAAACTGCTATCTAAGCCATGCTGTATTTCCTTCATACAAAAAGTGTCGAGCTACCTAGATTGTCTTCTTCTCAAGATCAAGCATCAAGCGACGGACATTGACACGATCTAATGCGGTCTTCTCTGTCTAGAATGTCTTCTATCCTTCCATCACAATGCCTTCAATAGGATAGCTGATTGCATAGTTCCACCGATGGTTGTACATCTTTCCAGCTTCATCATTTGTTGGATTGAATGCAACATCAACTACATTAGGCACAATGCCTCTTGTCATTCCAGCAGGAGCTTCCCATGGATGGAAATAAGTGTCACAATAGATGCATATTGAAGCTGCTTTGATTGATGGAGGACACCAGAAGAAATCTCCAGTATGAGCATCTGCCATCAAAAACCAATTGCACCATCCAGCAGAGTAAGATGAGTTCAAAGCATCAGACATGTACTTCACTTTTGGAATCAAAGTAGCTATGATGCTTGAAGATGGTTTTGTCTTTCTTACAAGCTTTTCATCACCTTCAAGACAGAAAGTTCTGAGTCCATCAGCTAAGAACAAGCAGTCTTTTCTGGTGTATTTGCAAAAATCATCAAACTTCTTCAACACAGCTCTCCACTTCTTTGTGTCACTAATTGAATCAAGTGACCAAGATCTGACTTGATCAGGATTTTCACATCCACATCCACATCTGCATAATGCTTCTGCTTCTCCGGTTCCAAAGTCTGCAATTCTAGGATAGACATCTAAGTCAATGACTTCATTCAAGCCATATTTAGAAGACTCAATAAGCTAAGCAATGTTTGAAACACCAGCATCAACAACTAGATCAAGTGGAACAGTATTAGGATCTTTGCATTGCTCAAGAATTTTTGTCAAAGCATCCATTATTGAGATCTGACTTGATATTGTCTTTCTGCATTGAACTTTGTGGAATCCAAGAGAAGTAGCTCTCTAGTTCTTTGTCACTAGAATTGATGCTCTGTCAAGATTCTTCTTCTCAGCATTTGAGAACAAACGAATGTATTTAGATCTTGAGTTCACAACATTGTCAATGAAAGTACTTGCTTCTGTCACTTTGTCACGAGCTGTCCGATCAAGAGATCCAACATATGCTTCAATTGGAGTGAAAGACATTCTTGAGTCATTAGCGGTGTCTTTAAATGCTTTAAACACTACAACACCAATGCTTTTCATGTAGTCTTTCTCAAAGTGATTTGGATCTCTCCAATTTATTGCTGGAAAGAAACTTGCAGCTTCAAGAGTTGTACTTTCTTCAAATCTGAATGAACCAATACCAGCACTATCTCTCTTTGGATTTGAAGAACTCAATGGAACAGTCAACCAATTTCCACTCAAGTTTATTGCATCAAAATCCGTGTTGACAACCGCTGTAAGGTTGCTTAAATCAACTTTTCCAGACTAAATGGTTCCAAATCCAGAAATCAAGTTGAACTTATTTATAGTTAGCTAGTCTTCAAAGGTCTCTAGAAGGTTCTAGAAATACAAAGCATTTGCAGCTGTTGTGACGATTGGAACTATTCCAAGACAATCATTTGTCCAAATCCGTTGATGTTCGTTTTCATTGTCAATTAGACTGTTTACACAATTATGTGTATCAAATTCAGAATACTAGCTTCTTGTGATGTCATAGATTCTTATTCTATTCTTTAAAAGAGCTTTTGAATAAGTCAAGTGCTTGTCAAGAATGTCAAGACTAGCAACTCCACTTCCAGCATCTGTCAATTCAATGTAAGAAGTAAGCTCAGTGTCATTCAACCTAAGAATTGCATACGGATCAATATCCTAAGTCTTGAGAACAATCTCTAAGCTTCTAGCTGCACCATTGATTGTCCATGGATATACAAGAGGATCTCCATCAGATTGTGGAAATGAAAGCGCACTTGTTTGGCCATCACTTGTTGTTATCGCCTCAGCAATTGGGTTTTCACCTTTAGTTGCAAGCTCAACGATTGTATTCCACTGTTGCTTTATCTCACGTGGATCTGTGTTGATTCCTTTTTTTGCAAGAACTTTAATCAGATTTTGGTATATCTCTTTCACATACTCAATCTTGATATCATCCCAGTCGATGTTTATCTCAACAACATTTCCAAGCTCCCATTCTCTCCAGGTGTACGAAGACAAAGAAGCATTGTTATATGGCAACTTTGCAGCCAATGCAACACCACCTCGGCTTAGAATCTCACAAATTGCATTGTAGAACCAAGTCTCAAGTTCATTTGTTGGAGTTCCATAATAGTCATTGAGAGTAGACCTTGAGTTTATCCACTGCAATGTATAGTCTTCTCCTTTTTGTGCAAATCCGGTCACAAGGCATATTGGGGCATTTGGAAGACTATAGTCTGTCTTCTGTTCTTGTGAACGATCTATCTCTCTCAATTCAATTCCAGGAGCTTCAAGTGTATGGGCTTTACTCATTTCAACTCTTTCTTAAGCACTAAACTCTAAAACTTTTAAGTATTTACCAATCAATTTTGACCCATATGATGTTTATTTGACACTTCAGAATGAGCAAGCAGACTTAAAACAACACAAGATATAAGTCCTGGTCTTTGAAATATCCCAGGCATAAGAAATGTCTTTGTCTTTCTCACTTAACTCTGATGCAGACAATTTAATTTGAATGATGATATTTGTCTAAAAACATATATCAAAGACATTTCTTTATCTTGATATTCTTAAAGAATTAATAAATTTAAATCATTTAAATTGTCTAATAACCAGGTTCAAATTGAACCTGGTTCTATATAATTCATCTAAAAAAATATGATTTATATCATGATAGTAGATAAAGAAAACAATTTAGATTTGTTAGATGAATCTTTTGAAAAAAAATCAGAAGAATCTAAAAAATCTCGAAATCTTTAGATTAAGACAAATTCAGTCTTAGCCAACTACATCAAAGAACTTTCAGAGGATGTAAAACTCACTGAATACAACTTAAGAGAAAAATCTCTTATGTGCTCTAGCATTTGGGCAAAGTGGCTTTCCTATCTTTATCTTGAAAAAGAGAATCTTCAGCGAATTTCAGATGCAAAGAAAAAAATTCTTGCAAAGAAAATGGCAACTTCAAAAACTTCAGATTCAATTTTGAGAATGAAATCTGAAGACAAAATCATTGAAAATGATGAAACTATGAAGAAGCTAGCTTCTTTAGCAAAGCAAACACAAGATTGCATTGACTACATTGAAAGAGCACTTGGCATTCTAGCAAACTTTGGCTTCTCTATAAAAAACACAACTGATGTATTCAAGCTGCAATTCTCTCATTGATATGATAGATACTAGATATACAGATTCTTTCTAGAATCAACTAGAGATATTTCCTGGAAACAAGATTTTCAGGATTTCTTATGATTCAGCAATGAATGCTATGCGTCTAGTATGTAAAAGACAAGACTTGTTTGAAGAAATCTAGAATGCTTTTTCTGCAGACAATCCACAAGCTTTCTTTTCATAGCAATATGGCTTCAAAGGACAATCAAAGTTGTTTGCTATCAACAAATTTGGCTACTTTGCTTCAGGTCTTGTTTTTGAAGTTCTTGAATGGATCAAGATGCATTATGGAGATTTGCAGCTTGTAGCAATTTCAAGCAAATGCTAGACCTATATCAAAGAGATATTGACTCCATTGAAGAGATTCAACTTCAACTAGATTTCAAATGTCTCAGAAGATACTGGAAGAAACAATGAACTTAGAAGACTAAGAGAAGAGCAACTTGCTGCTGGGATTGATGAGAAAGAATGTGCAAAGCCATTTGAATATCGAGAATATCAAGAAGAAGCTCTCAAGCATCTTCTAGGAACTGGATTTGGCCGAGGTCTGATTGAAATTCCAACTGCTGGCGGAAAATCTTTCATTCTAGCTAATTTCATTTGGAATATCTGGAAGAATGTTGACCGAAATTTCAAGACATTGATTCTTGTTCCAAATGTTCAGCTTGTCCAGCAATTTCATAAAGATCTAATTGACTATGGATTTGACAAGAGAGACATTGCTAAGTTCACTGGTGGAATGACTAAAAGAGAGATTGCTGAAAATGATCTTTCAAAAGCCAAGATAGTCATAGCAAACCGCCAGCAAGTCTTCAAAAATCCAGCTAAACTGCCAACATTTGACATCTTGGTATGTGATGAAGCACATCAATGCATTGCGCAAGCAACAAAAGACTTCATAGAGAAGAACCAAGCAAAGATAAAGATAGGATGTTCTGGAACATTGCCAAAAGACAAGTTCCAACTTTGGTCTATCATTGGTCTCATTGGACGTGTTGTCTATAGAGAAAATGTGACTAGCTTGCAGGATAAAGGCTACATCTCAAAACTCAAGATAACTCTTCTTGACATCTTGCACAAGCAAGTTGAAAGCAACAGAAACTATCTCTTTCACACCAATGCTAAAGTCAAATACCATCCTGATGAATTTGGCCAAAGTGAAATCTTCTTCAATGATGCTTACAAAGCTGAGATAGAATTCTTCAAGAGCAGATATGAAGAATTGTATACACCAATTCTTGAATACATCAAAAAGCTTCCAGAGAACACCTTAGTGCTCTTTGACTCTCTTGAGATTGGAAAAAGCTTGTTTGATCTTGCAAAAGACAAGCTTGCTCTAGATAAAAAAGGAATCTACTACATTGATGGTTCTCAAAAGGTTGAGTTGAGAGAAGATGTTCGTGAAGCATTTGAGAGAGAAGATGGAAACATTCTCTTTGCATAGACAGCTACATTCAGTACCGGAATAAACATCAAGCGCTTGACACATATTGTGTTCATGTTTCAAAGCAAGTCATTCAGCAGAATAGTGCAGTCAATTGGAAGAGCTCTTAGATTGCATTTCTCTAAGAAAGAAGCACATGTTGTTGATGTTAGATTCAACTTCAAATATTCAAAGAAGCACTATGATGAAAGACTCAAGTACTACAAAGAAGTATATGGCAAGAAGCAACCAGATGAAATCATCAATCTTGAGATTTGAGATCTTGCCATAAAGTATATCTAGTTTCGAAACAAAGAAAGAAGAAAGCAAAATGAAGACAATGAAGACAATGATAGTTGGTGCTGTTGCTCTAGCAATGACAGCATTCATGGTTGGTTGTGACAAGGATCTTCCTTCTCCAGAGAAGATTAATGCTGTTGCAACTACAATTGGCCGCACAGCGGGATATGCTTGTGAGCTAACTAAGACAAAGACCGCAGTCAAGGAAGGAATTATCCAAGTTCTTGATGTTGTGTCAAAGGTTGTTCCAGCTGAAGGACAGACTTTTGCCGAAGCTTGGACTCCAGTGATTGCAGAAGAGCTTCAGAAGCTTGTTGCTGCTGGAAAGCTTGATGAAGCTGGTGCGCAGGTCGCAAAGCTAGCTCTTGGAGTAGCATGTGATGGAATTGACTATGTCTTTGTGAAGTATCCAAAGGCAAAGGATGTGAAAGAGCTAGTGAGTGCTGCAACATCTGGGTTTGTTGATGGATTCAAGAGTGTGGTCACATGCGATGATTGCACACTCAAGAGTAGTGCTGTAAAGCTAGAGATCGATGAGGAAGCTTATAGGTATCTAAGGTCAAGAATGGCTAAGTAATTGCAACAACACAACAATACAAATCAAAGAAATCTAGCTCATTGAGCTAGCTTTCTAAGTATTCATTGGTCAACAAACTCTTTTAGATATCTAATGAACCTTGGAGATAGCATGCATACATGAATTGCTTCTTGAATGTGCTCCAAGGAAGAATTCCAAATCCTTTTGCGCCCCAAGAAGTTCCCCAGCTATTCTAGATTATCAAGCCATCATTCCAATAGCCAGCTCCAAGAACAGCATGACCGCCAAGAGCTTGACCATAGTCTCTGATGTAGTAGTCTTTGTTGCTTGTTGAATACCAGCCTTCAGTGATTTGGAATCCCATATGCAAAAAGTCATACTTGTGTAGCAAGAACTTCACCATCTCAATGGTTTTATCGGTTCCATCGTTGTAGATAGTTCCAATCTTGATGTTAGCTCCATCAAATCCTCCAAGCTAGAATGCTGCTTTTATTGCAGCTTCAAGATAAGTTCCATCTGAGTTGAGATCTCCATCAATTTCTTTTGCCTTAGCATAGACTTGGTCAGCATTCAAGTTGATGAGCTTTCCAGTCTTTTTCCAAATCAATGCTTCACAGAGATTGCAAATTGAATACCCAGCACAATGAGGAGTAGTAGACTGATTGTCAGTCACTGAACATTGATGTCGATTGTCAATCTTCTTTGGATTCACAATGCCATCAATGTTGATCAGCTTGCCATTAGCATCTTTTGCTTGATAGTAAGTCTTGATGATCTTGTCAAAGTCTTTGTATTTGTCAATGTAGTACTTGTTTGTAGCTGCACTGCCAACAACTTCAGGCTTATTTCTTATCAATTTCTTAAACCAATCTAGCATGATTCACCTCACTTGTCAACTCTATTTGTGCTGAAGAGCCAAGACTCCCAGACATAAGTCTCTTCATTGAATCCACTTTCAACTTTCTGGACTTTGTTTGTGCTGCTAGATCCATCATCAATGACTTGGATCTTTGTGATGCATCCTCCAACTCCATATAGAATTAAGCTAGCAAAGAATATTGCAACAATCTTCTTCATGACAATTTAATCCTCTCCGTAATCGAGTTGTGCATCAATTGTGTATTTCAAGAAGTTGAATGATTCAAGGTGCTCAACTTCATCATAGTAGTTGTTCTTCAGAATAGCTTGAAGCTCAGTCAATATTGCAAGCTCATCTATGTTTTCAAGAACTTCTTCATATGACTTAATTGCACGCTCTTCAGCTTCTATAGCAAGCTCAAGATAGTGTGCAGAGTCTTTTCCTTTCTTGAAACTCTCAAACAACTTGACATCTTCTTTGTCAGCATACTTCTTGAACTCTGCAAAAGTTGATGGAATGTCATATCCATAAGCTAGAGCAAAGTCAAGCATGCTCTTCATGTGGTCTTGGAGCTCATCAACCGCGGTATCAACAAATGCTTCTTTGACAGCTGTATAGTTTCTGTCAGTTCGATCTAGTGCACTTGCAAAAAGCATGTAGGTGTTTCCAGCAAGCCACTCTTCAGAAATGAGCTTGTTCAGTGCTTTCTGCACTTTCTCACTGTAGTTAGGATCTTCTTGTTCTCTCTTTGTTGCCATATCTATCTTTTCCTATTGATCAAATTTGCTTTGCCATTACAATTCCAATTTGCTGGTATCCTCTTGAAGCATATAAACCTTGAGCATTTTGGTTGTTCTTGTTGACATGCAGCACAATAGTCTTGATTCCAGCTTCTTTGACTTTCTAGTCAAAGAACTTCATGAGCTTGGTGCCAACTCCTTGACCTCTGTAGCTCTTGTCTATCACACAAGCATCTATGTATGTACTGTCCGGAAAGTATCCATACTCTCCTTGATATGCTAGTATTGCACCGATCAAAGTTTCACCATCAAAAGCCATTGCAACATACTCAATGTCATCTAGCTCAACTTCATTTTGATCATAGTCAAACATCTTGAACCCAAACTTCAAGTTGCAACTTTGCTCATTTCCATACACCTGTCCATAGAGATCTCTCAGCTTCTGCTAGTTCTTTGGAGAAAGTGATTCTTCAGCTTCTTTCCATGTCATGAACTTAAATCTCAAATCCATCATTTCTCCAATCATTTTCCACTAGCATTCTTCAACAATCTACTTAACGTGCTTGGCTACAAAACCCACACTTGGTGGTCATTCTCGGTTGTAGCTGCTTTGTCAAGAGCTTTTGATGCATCTTCAAGTGAAGTGTATCTTCCTTCCCAAGGCTTTGTTGCTTCAATCTTTGGCTCGCTTGTGATGCATCCACCAAACAGAGATGTCATAGCAATTATTATCATTGCTTTTTTGTTCATATCTCACTTCTTTCCTCTTTTTGCATCACCAAGTTCTTTTGTTGCATCAAGCAAGTCTGAGATGCTTCCATTGTTGCAAGCATCATCAACTTTCTTTTCAGCTTGCTCTATCTTCTCTTGCTTTTGCTTGTTCTTGTCATTCTTCTAGTTGTGGACAGCAAGAAGATAAGCAAACACTGCAACAACCGCTTGTGCAAGTGCTGCTATAAGTGTTGTTATTGCTGTTCCTGATGCTACTGCCATAATTTCTTTTGTATTTACCACTTTAATTAGTTCTAAACCAATATCATCTAGATATGGAAATCTTAGATGGAAAGACTCTTGTGTTCTCCGACCAGCACTTTGGTGTCAAAGGAAACAGTCCTCTACGCCAGAAGATTGGTGTGCAAGCAATAAGAGAGATCTTAGGCTATGCAAAGAAGAGCAAAGCAAAGAACATCATCTTCTGTGGAGACTGGTTTCACTCAAGAGCAACACTTGATGTTTCAACTCTTGACATTGCTTACAAGTGTGTTCAGGCTCTCTCTAAGCAGTGCAAGCTCTGGATGATCTTAGGAAATCATGACTTGTATTTGAAAAACTCAACAGAAGTCAGTTCTGTCAATATCTTTAAAAATGACACTAATGTAGTTGTAGTTGATAAGCCATTAGAAATCATGCTGAACTCTAAGAAAGCACTTCTAGTGCCTTGGCTAGCTAATCTAGATGGCTTCAAGAAAGATTCTTATGACTTCATGTTTGGTCATTTTGAGATTTCTTCAAAGTTCTTGGTCCAGAGCTACATAGAAGAGCACTCAGGAAAGATTGAAGCAAGCAAAGCTGTATCTTCAGAGCTGGATGAAGACGATTTCCTAGATGATCCTGGTGTAGCTAGCATACAATCTAGCAAAGTAACTGAACTTCTAGGCGGCTTCATAGAGTTGGTGAGGCCAAAGACTGGAATCATCTTAGCTGGTCACATACACCAGCACAAAGAGATGCTTGCAAAGAATGGCCGAAAGTTCATCTTCATTGGTACTCCTTATGAGCAGAATCTAGGTGAGATTGGGAATGCATGTGGATTTTATGAGATTTCTGAAGAAGGAAAGCTGAAGTTCATCAAGCTAGACAAGCTTCCTAGGCACATCCAGCTTAAGACTAGTGAAGTAAAGAAGCTTGGATTTGACAAGTTTGACTTCAATGACATCTCCGGAAACATAGTCCAAAAGATATATGATGAAGAGCTTACTCAAAGTGAAGAAGCAAAGCTAGCTCAGAAGATAAATGACTTCAAGCCTTATGAAGAGCTGCTTCCTGAGTATAAAGTTGCAATTCAATATGCACTTAAGAGCAAAGATGATCAGACAAGTGTTGAACTGCTCCAAAAGTCAAAGCTTGAATACATCAGAAACTACATTGACAATATTGACAGCAAAGTGCTTGAAGCCAGCAATGTTGGAAGAGATAAGCTTTTTGAGATTCTTGAAAGCTATTACAAAAGAGTGATTGCTTAAATCTCATCTTCATCGTGGCTATTCATTGCTTTGATGATAGACTCTTGGCTGTAAGAGACCATTCCTTCAGCCTCAACCGCTTTAGGATCACTGGCATCTTTCTTTGAAATCTTCTCTAAGTCAAGCTTGTGCTTCAAGAGCATGAGCTCTTTCTTCTGCTCTTGCTAGAAGATCATCACTTTTATCTTGTCAACAAATTGTTGCTTTGAATGATAGAGCTAGATGAATTCTGCAATGTTGATATGGATAGATTCAAGAAGTTTTGAAGCTGCTTGCACAAGTTCAGAATCAACTAGGTCTGTTGTTAAAATGCTCTCTGCAATATGTTTGAACATCTTCTTTGAGAGAGATATCAAATCTTCTACTTCTTTAAGAGAATGATCCATTGACTTTATCTCAATGATAGAAGATTGAGCACCAGACTAACTCTAGATTTGAGAAGCGGCATCATCAATGTTCTAGAGACTAGTCTGCACCTGATCATCAATTGCACCAAGTGTAGAATGAATAGCTTCGGTGTCTAGACTTAAGCCATCAAGAAATTCATCAACTGACTTTCCACCAGTTATGCCTAAAACCGCATCTATCTTCTCTTTAGAAGACATCTTATATGACTAATCTTCTTCTAAAATATCTGCATCTATAATATCTTCATTATTTTCTGCCATATCTAAGATATATTTTACCATTATTCTAGACAAACCTAGGTCAATATCATTTTATTTATGGCAAACAAGAAGATTAGTGAAAGTGAGCTTAGTTCAGATCAAAAGATGGCACTAAGCTTGATGTTAAGTGGAAAGAACACATTTCTGTGTGGTGGTGCGGGAACAGGGAAAACTTCCTTGATTCAAATCTTCAAAGAGAAATATCAAGGCAATTGTGTGGTAGTTGCTCCAACTGGAGTAGCTGCAATCAATGTTGAAGGCCAGACAATTCACTCATTCTTCATGCTTCCTCCAGGTCTTCTTGTTCCAGACAATCTTGAAATGATTCCTTGGCCAAGAAAGAGAGAAGTCTTAAGGCAAGTAAACTGCATCATAGTTGATGAAATCTCAATGGTCAGAAGTGACATGTTTGCAGCTATCGATCTAAGAATGCGACAATGTGCAAGAGGCTCAGCTAAGAGAACTCCATTTGGTGGAAAGCAAGTGATTGTTTGTGGAGATTTCTTTCAACTTCCACCAGTCATCTCTGATGATGTTGAAGATGATTGGCTTGAAGCTAATCTTGGTGGGGAATATGCATTCCAAACCCCACTTTGGAGAGAAACTAACTTCAAAGTTGCAATTCTGAAGACACCATTCAGACAAAAAGATGATTTGCAGTTCTTAGATATGCTTGATTCTATAAGGCATGGAGATCTTGAATCAAAGAAGACAATCATTGATGGTGAAGAGCTAGATGCAGTAGATGCATTGAATAGATTGTGCACTCCGGATAAAATTATGCCAAGAGTTCCAATACGGCTTTGCACAACAAATAGAGAAGCACATGCTGTCAATAGTGCTGCTAGAGCTCAAATTGATTCTCCACCAGTGACATTTCAAGCTCAGATTCGTGGAAAGTTCAATGAAGCCGACTATCCAACTGAGTCAGAGCTAGTCTTGAAGAAAGGTTGTCGTGTGATGGTTCTCAAGAACTCTCACAAGCCAAAAGGTGGATTCTTCTATGTCAATGGTGATTGTGGAACAGTAGTTGACATCAAAGAAGACAAAGAAGCTTCAAGGGTAAGAGTTTTGTTTGACAATGGAACTGATGCTTGGGTAAGTTGTGCTGAATGGAAGAATACTAAATATGTGATGGAGACAGACCGATTCACTGGCAAGAAGATCATAAGACAAGATGAGATTGGATGCTTCACACAAATTCCTCTAAGACTAGCTTATGCAACAACTATCCACAAGTCACAAGGAATGTCACTTGACTATGTTGATGTCAAGCTTGGCAATGGTTGCTTTGCACATGGCCAGCTCTATACTGCACTTTCAAGGGCTAGAAGTCTTGCTGGATTGCACCTTGAGAGAAAAATTTCAGTTGATGATTTGATTCTAGATGACAGAATAGTTGATTTCTACAAGAGTATTGATCCAAGTTCTAAGTTGAAGCAAGAACATGCTCAAAAGAAACAACTAGAAGTTCCAGAAGAGCACTATGAAAAGCTTAAGGCAATGCTAGAAAAGCTTGAAAAAGAAGGAAACACCTCAATAGATATGGAGACATTGTAAATCATGACAAAATTCCTATATAAGTTCTGCAAATCTGTAGTTCCATGTATGCTCTTGACCTTGAGCATTGGATTTTGTTATGCATGGAGTCTATTCAGTCCACTAGTGGTTCAAGCAATTCCTGGAGCAACTGCAACTTCTGTCCAACTAGCATTTTGCTTGAATATATTCTTCTTAGGAATGGGTGCCGCATTCTTTGGGCCACTTGTTGAAAAGCACATCAAGTTGGCAGCATTCACTTCAAGCACTTTGCTTTTTCTTGGATTGCAAATTGCTTGCTTTGCAATAAAATGCCAAATCTTATGGTTGTTGTGGCTAGGAGTTGGAGTTTGTTGTGGATTGAGTGAAGGATGTGGCTATGTTGTGCCAGTGAAGAATCTCTTGCTTTGGTGGAACAAGTCAAAGAACAAAGGATTCATTGCAGCAATTTCAATAATATTCTTTGGTCTTGGCTCAACATTTTGCTCATGGATCTTTGGAGCATTGTTCAACCATGGTTTTGGAGTAGGAGACATATTTTGGTGGTTGTCACTAATATATCTAGTTCCAACAACATTAGCCTGGATCTTGATAGGAAAGCCAAAGTATGCAGTCAGAGCAATAGCAAAGACAAAAGCTGCTAGCATAAAGCAGTTTTGGTATGACAAGTTCTTCTGGAAGTCATGGACATTCATGTTTCTCAACATTGCAATGGGACTAGTTTTGATTGGAACATGTGCTACTGTCTTAAAGAACTTCTCAAATCTATCAAACAACTTAGTTGTTGCTGTCATGATGGCTTGTGGAATTGCAAATGGTGCTGGAAGATTGATATTTCCAGTCATAAGTGACTTCATGAAGAACAGGTTAGCTATTTGGAAGATCATTCTAAGACTTGAAGTTCTAGCATTAGCCGCAGCTTGGGCATTTCCAATAGTGATGCCAATCTCTGCTATTCTCATAAATGCCGGATATGGAGCAGCTTTTGCAACACTTCCATCAGTCTTGAATGATCATTATGGAAAAGAGCATCTTTCTGAAGTGCACGGATTTGTCTTGAGTGCTTGGGGATTTGCAAGTCTATTTGCTTATTGTGTGACATTGCTTGGAGTAGCAATGCTTCCATTCTCATGGTTGCTAGTTGTTCTAGCAATAGTGTATGCTGCAAATTATCTAGTAGTGAGAAGCATCAAAAATGATAAAATATAATCTTGAAAAGGTGACTAAATACTATGGCATCAAACAAAAGAGATTATTATGAAGTTCTTGGAGTAAGCAAAAATGCTACTCAAGAAGAACTTAAACAAAAGTTCAGAAAGTTGAGTCTTCAGTATCATCCAGATCGTCAAGTTGGAAAAAGTGATTCTGAGAAGAAAGAAGCTGAAGAGAAGTTTAAAGAAGTGAATGAAGCATATTCTGTTCTCTCTGACAAAGACAAAAGAGCAAAATATGACCAATTTGGATTTGATGGTCCTCAAGGATTTGGAGATGGACCTGGAGCCGGATTTGATCCATTCTCGTTCTTCAAGAGTCATTTTGGAGGAATGGGTGGATTTGGAAGCATGTTTGGTGAAGATGATGGACCATTTGGGTTTGGAGGCCATCAACACCAGCAAGCTCAACCAGATTTTGATTCTCCAGAAGATGGAAGAGACATAGAAGTCAATGTCAAGATTCTATTTAAAGAGATGCTTCATGACACAACTCGTGAATTTGATTTCCAGGGTGATGAGCCATGTCATGCTTGTGGTGGAAGAGGGATAAAAGCTGGAACAAAGCCAATCACCTGTTTGAAATGCAGTGGAAGCGGAAGGATCATCCAAACTCAGAGAAATGGATTCATGATGTCTCAGACAATCTCGGCTTGTCCAGATTGCCATGGGCAAGGTGTTGTAGCTGATGTATGCACTACATGCTCTGGAGCTGGAAGATTGTCAAAGAAAAAGCATGTCAAAGTGAAGATTCCAGCTGGAATAACTACTGGACAAAGATTGAGAATACGAGATCAAGGTGAATGCGGCATCAAGGGTGGCAAGAATGGTGACATGTATATGCGAATCTTTGTTGAAGAAGTTCAAAATGTCACAAGAGAAGGGAATAATCTTAAAGTAGTTTTTCCTCTAAATCCACTTGTTGCGACACTTGGTGGAGTAGTTGAAGTTCAAACACCATGGAAACTTGAAAAAGTCAAGATTCCGGCTGGAACAACAACCGGAAAAGTGTTTAGACTCAATGGGCAGGGCATTAGATCTCAAAGAGGAAATGGTGATTTCTTGATTCAAGTTGCTCTTGAACCACTTCAGAATTTGAGTGAAGACCAAAAGAAGAAGCTTGAAGAAGTGAAATCACAGCTTAAGTTGAACAATACAGCAAAAGCGATTGATGAACAGCAAAAGTTGAAAAACGTCTTTGGATTATAATTTCTAAAACTAATTGTATTAGCCATACAATATAAATGTTAATAGGAAAGTGAGATTGATAAATGGCATCTAAAGCTAAAAAGACCACTACTGTTGCATCTGATCATAAAAAAGTGGCAAAGAAAAAAGTTAAAGAATAGCCAAAGAAAAAACTTACACTCGCTGAGAAGCAAGAAATAAAGCTCTAGAGACAAAAAGAGCGTCAAGCAAAGAAAATTGCTGCTGGTGAGCTTGAGCCAAAGAACAAAGACAGATTCTATTGTACAAACAAAGATCTTCAAGCTGAATTAATCAAGTGGAGGGACAGTGCCGAGAAGCCTGAAGATAGAATAATCAGTGAAGAGCTTGGAAAGATGATGATTATGATTGCAGACAAGCTCTTGAATCATTCAAGCTTCAGAAACTATCCACTTGAGGTCAAGCAAGATCTTAGAGGAATTGGTCTTTGCAAGTTGATTCGTGGGTTGAAGAACTACAACTTCAAGTTCAACAATGCATTTGCTTATTTCACTTAGGCTCTTTGGAATTCTTACATCACTGGTCTTACAAAGCACTACAAGCAGATAAACATCAAGCGTGAGCTGATGAAGAAGCTTTTTGAAGAAATTGAGACTTATAGTGGAATTGATCCAAGATCTTCGTTGAATAGATGCATCAAAGCTTACATTGATGGTGATGATGGAAGTAGTGAAGATGGATTTGGATCTGATGAATAATTTAAA
>Ga0247610_10002290_pt1 | contig 22341 bp, 20 predicted proteins | sample 174DNAGHGhighgp2_FD_193483 | JGI IMG/M metagenome (GOLD analysis project Ga0247610, IMG submission 193483) | Sheep rumen microbial communities from Palmerston North, Manawatu-Wanganui, New Zealand - 1742 DNA GHGhigh gp2 | ecosystem: Host-associated > Mammals > Digestive system > Stomach > Rumen...
CGTATACAATATGACGAGTATCGCCAAAACCGTCTAAGCCTAATGGACCTTGCCAATTGCATAGGTAATTTAGCCTGTTGCGAGTTGCACATTATCGACCCATACCCTGACCTCGCAGCCCTGTGTCGTGAAGTTCGTAAAAACATAATGGCGGCCGAAGGAAAAGGATTGCTAGACGCATTTGATACCCTGGTTATGCAAGTATGTTCTGTTGCAAAATTGTTTGACAATCGTCGCGGTGTGTAGTATAATATTACACATGAATCCCGAAACAACGATTGCAATCATTTCCGATATACACATAGGCGTACACAGGTCTTCACAAAAATTTTTAGCCACCGACATAGCGTATGCCAAATGGCTAAAGGCTCAAATGGATGACAGGGGTGTTGAGACTCTGTACATTCTTGGTGACGTTTTTAATGACCGGCGTGATGTGTCTCTGCCAGCTCTTGAAACCGCTCGTGAGTTTTTTGATGAGTTCAAAGATAAGAAGGTTACCGTACTGTGCGGAAACCACGATGCATACCTTGACGATTCTTCTGAAATCAACTCGCTTGCGCTACTTACCAGGTGGCCAAACATAACCGTTGTTTCTAAACCCGTTATAGGAACATATCAGCACGATAATAGATATGCCAGATATGCAATGCTTCCGTGGGGATATTATCCTTCTGGACTTGGTGACCAAAGACTTGAAGTTCTATTTGGACATTTCGAAATAAACACATTTTCGATGACCGCCGGACAGATTTGTGAACATGGAATTGGAATATCTGACATTGAATCTGTTTGTGACAAGTGTTTTTCTGGTCACTTCCATTTACGTAGTCATCGCGACCGTGGTAACGGGAAATTCATAAGTTATGTCGGGTCTCCATTTGAGTTGAATTGGGGAGATTATGGTGGTTTACCAAAGGCTGTGTGCTATTATGATTGGCTCTCCGGTGAAGTTGAATTTGTAGAAAACACTGTTTCTCCAAGGTATGTAAAGATTGATGTTTCTGACCTTTCTACGCCGGAGCAGATGAGAGCTATTGCCAACAAAATATCAGGTAATATGGTTCGGATTATATCTGATGGTTCAACAGAATTCAAACCGGCTACCATTACTAAAATTGTTCAGATGGTAAATGAGCTTCAGCCGTATGACCTACAATGTGACATTAAAGCCACTGAAAATAAAAATCAGTTGACAGTAGATACTAATAGCGTTACAAGTTTGGATGTAGATACTGCGCTGGTTCAGTACATTGATGCAATTGACAATCCACTAAAAGATGAAGCCTCTGCAATCGTAAAGCGCATGTACGCTTCGTTAAAGCGATAGGAGAACCCATGAAAAGCATTTACTTTAAGAAGCTTTCAGCACAAAACTTCCTGTCCATAGGTAAGCAACAGGAACTTGAATTTCGCCCTGGCATAACCTCTATCTACGGATATAACCATGACCGTTCTAACGATGGAAACGGCGTTGGGAAAAGTACGATTTCGGAGGCGATAAACTTTGCCCTTTTTGGAAATACAATCAAGGACCTGAAGAAGGAAGAGATTGTAAATCGTATAGCAAAAAAAGACTGTGTTGTAGAACTTGCTTTTGTCGTTAATGAAAACGGAAAAGACGACGAGTACATAATTTCACGTGGTATTGCTCCCAGCTATTGCAAGCTTTATAAGAACGGAAAAGATATCACTCTATCCGGAATACCAGCAACGAACCAGGCTATAGTTGACCTAATTTGTACTACCGAGCAGATGTTTCAGAACACTGTCATGATGACATCTGAAAAACCCCCGTTTATGAAAATGCGCAAAAATGAAAGACGCGAGTTCATAGAAGGTGTATTCTCATTGTCGTTTCTTCGTGAAATGAACAAGATGGTAAAACAGGAATCTGATGCCCTAGGCTCAGAATTTAAGACTGTTAATGAAAAGCTTGATATGCGTCACAACGACGTTGATAACTACAAGACGAAACGTACAGCAACATTAGAGGGATATGAGCGTGAATCTCAGGCTAGAAAAGAACGCATAGAAAAGTACAGAAGAGACCTAGAAATACTTGAGCATTCTAGGTACAATACCATTTCACCGGAAGAACTTCAAGATATTAACACCAAACTGAGAAAAGCCGAAACCAAGCTCAAGGAGGCAGAATCAGAGAGGTTAACACTCAGGGGAGATTATGCTGAAGTTTCTTCAGAAATTAAAACTCTGGAAGATAAGATATCCCAGCAAGAATCGTATGCAGCCGAAACTGCACGAATGGAAGATGAAGTAGAAAAAAAGTGTCGCGACGAAGGATATAACATTAAAGATGTCGTTGATACGGACCTGGACCAGCTTAGACAAACTGTTAGAAAGGCAGAGGACTTTGTAAAGACGTGTACGGCAAACCGCGACCGGCTCGTATATGATGCCGAAAATCTAAGGAAACAGGCAGACGAGTTGATGAATCTTGGTAATGTGTGTGAAACGTGTAAAAGGCCATTCGATAATGTCGATATGGAGTCCAGGAACAATAAGATTAAAGAACTTGAATCTCTAGCAGACATTAAGGAAGAAGAGGCGGACAGATTATCCAAAGATATTGAAGACAACTCAAAATTCATAAGTAACACTACAATCCGAATAGACAAGTTCGCTAACATCAAGTTCCAACTTGCAAAACTTACCGGACGTACATATTACGATATAGATAGTGAAAAGGCTAAACTACCAGCCCTACGTGAAAAACGTATACGGATTTCTGATAATGGAACCGCGCTTAACGATAGCATAAACAATCTTAATGACGAGATATCCAAGCTTAAACTTAGGACATCTGAAGATACACAGAACCGCATCAAAAATGATGGCATAGCATCAAATATAAGAATACTCAAGGAGCAGATACGGACCTGTGAAGAAGAAGCCAATAAACCACAAACAGCATTACAGAATATTGATGACCTTATCACCGGCGCGGTAAATGAGATTGTAGAACTCGAGACCAGCGCCGCCGGTATAACACATAAAATAGATGTGTATGCACTTGTCAAATACATTCTGTCGGATGACGGTTTTAGGGCCTATATGGTTAAGAAATATGTCAGTACACTAAACGGGCTTATTAACAAATACCTTGAACAACTAGACGCTCCGATGCAGATGATGTTTGACGAATATTTTGAAGATAAGATTGAGGACATACTAACCGGAACTGAGTGTAGCTATGCGTCACTTTCGTGTGGTGAAAAGAAAAGGCTAGATTTGGCTGTTATGCTTGCCCTTATGGACATTTTAAATTTGCAAGGGAAAGTGAAGTTTAACTTCTGTTTCTATGACGAAATTTTAGACTCGGCCCTTAGCGCTGACGCATGTGGACGGTTGATAAGCATAATAAACACCAGGCTAAACGAGATAGACGAAAATGCCATGCTCATCACACACAAACGCGAGATACAACAGGACGAACGCATCACTAATACACTTATAGTCGAGAAGATAGGTGGCGTGTCGTCGTTTGCTTATGGGAGTAAACAACAATGATAAGACCATATTTTTTCTCCGCTACATCAAAAGCTGACGAAAAACAAACCCTTCTCTATCATTCTTTATCCAGGATGGTAGAACACGGTTTTATATGTTCTGATGATTTCGAATTTAAGACTGGAAACAGCGATGGACTAGCGAAATGCTATAACGAAGTTCTTAATAGAGATTGGGCTCAAGACCGGGTTATAGTATTTGTTCATGATGATGTATTACTCGACGACCTTTATCTAGTCGAAAAACTAAACATCGCATTTTCTGCGGACGAAAGTATAGTCGGTGTAGGTATAGCCGGTGCTAAAAAGGTTACACGACTTGATACCCCGATGCTTTGGCATTTAATGGGTGGTAAAGGAAATTTAGCTGGTGAAGCTTCTCATTTTTATAGATTGAACGAAGGGGAAATCCCAGATTGTGGCTCACCAAATCTTACAACTGTATTTGGATTTCACGGACCAGTATGTTTGCTAGATGGAGTATTCATGGCCATTTACCCAAAACGCCTAAACGGTGTCAGATTTGATGAGAATTGTCCTTCGAAATGGAATTTCTATGACTTAAATTTTTCTTTGTCATGTACACTTTCTGGTTTGAAATTGGTTACTAGACCAATCAGGTTGATTCATATGTCTCCTGGTTTGACCGAACGGACCGAGGATTGGACTGTCGGGGACAAATATTTTCGTGACCGACTTGTTTCAATTACACAAAAAAGCAATTGAAAACCTGTTATACCCTTTTAAATACAGATAAAAGGGTATAACATGAATAATATCATACCGGTTAAAGACGAGTTAATAATCGACCAATTTCCAATTAGAATCCCCAGACTTCCAAATATACCATTTCCGAGAGTGGCGATGCCTACTGCGCTTCAGTTAAAGGTAAGACAGCGTCATACATCAATAGAGGCGTCTGAAAATAAACGTCGTGATAACAGGTTTATACACTTTGCCGCAGACCGGTCAGGTTGCGGGTGGTGGAGATTTAACATGTTGGAACAGGTTGCTAATTACGGTGGAAAAGCCACTATTACCAATATCGATATTATGCCAGACCCCGGGAATCTATCATTTTGGCGTAGTGGTATTAAAGCAGTTCGATTACAGCGTCAAGCCACTCCGAACCAGCTTAGTTTCTTCAAAACGTTACGTCGTATGATTGACGATACCCACATTGGTATTCGTATGATTTACGAGATTGACGATGTGGTTGTAGCCGACAAATTACCCGATTACAATGCAGCAAAATCCGCATTCGATAAAAAGGAAATTCAAGATAGCATTCGAGAGCTCGCAGAACTATGCGATGAATTCACCGTGGTGTCTCCTTACATGAAGAAAGTATATCGAGAATTCGCACCAAAGTCACACATAACTGTTATACCCAACTATTCATCTAGGTCGTGGTTTGGTCATGTATTCGACAAGAATTTTGTAATGAATAATTACGAGAACAATAAAGCTCGTCCAAGAGTGTTACTTGCTGGCGGCGGTACGCATTATAGGATGTTTGACCTTAATCCGTATTCCGATAGCGATTTCAAACATGTAAATGACGCAATTATTTCAGCACGTAATGATTTCAAGTTTGTATGGCTCGGAACATATCCGGCTGCTATGAAGCCGTTTATCGACTCCGGTGTTATGGAGTATCATCCCTGGGCACACCTTCTTTCGTTTCCGTGGACAATAAAGGAGCTTGGGTGCCAGGTTAGCACGGCTCCGCTCGCTAACAACGATTTCAATAGAGCGAAGTCATTTATTAAATTCCAAGAAGCATGTTATGAAGGAATTCCATTTGTTGGTCAAAATCTGGAACCATATAAAATGTCGTGGCACACATTTGACAGCGGAGATGAAATGATTGACCGTCTTAAAGAAGTCACCAAGGACGAAGAAACATACGAAAAAGAAGTCATGCGACATCACAATGAAGCCGACAACTGGTACATCGATGATAAGGTAGATGACATCATACGTGTTTATAAAACTCCATACAATGATTTGTCTAGGTTTGACTGTGAATGGTACTCGAAATATAATGAGCTACCATCATAAACGAACTAAATGGCTTGACTTTATTATTGGAAGTATGTTATAATCTTCCAATATGAAGATTTATGGTTTAAAGCCAAATGATGTTGTGAATTATCGTCTTCCCAGCTTGTTTATAGGTATGGGAACGTGCAATTGGAAGTGTTGTGTAGAGGCTGGCCTAGATGAATCGGTATGCCAAAATTCAGAATTAGCCAAATCCCCTCGATATGAAATTTCTCCGGAAGAGCTATGCAACATATACAACATGTCAAAAATTGATGAGGCCATTGTCGTAGGCGGATTAGAGCCACTTGATGATATCGACGGACTTTTGGAGTTGATTAAGGCTTTTGATGAACGATGTACCGGTGACATTATTGTTTACACTGGATATACCGAAGACGAAAAACAGGATATCATAGTGAATAAGGTTTTGCCGTTGATTAAACACAATCATCTTATTGTAAAATTTGGGCGTTTTATTCCTGGTCAGGAAAAGCACTTTGATGCCATACTCGGTGTTGATTTGGCATCAGACAATCAGTACGGAAAACTTTATCTTTAGGTGATTTATGTATAGGAACATCAATTACGACCTAAAAAAACAGAGCATCTGGATGACCACCTGGGATAAGGATGGTAATCGTACTGATATGATGGAACCATTTAAGCCTTATCTATATGTTAAGGGTCAAGGTGACCGAATTTCCATATACGAAGACCGATTACGTAAGCTCGAATTTAAAACCATAATGGAGCGCAGGGAATACGCCGAGTCTAATAAGCACACATTTTACAACCTTCCGGTGTTACAGCAATATCTGATTGATAAATTTGGCGGTCACGAATCCGATAACGACTTTTCCAGATTTCCACTTAGCATTTACTTCATAGATATCGAGGTGTTTGCACCTGATGGATTTCCAAATGCTATGGAGGCTCTTGACCAAATTGTAGTAATTACCGTTTATAGCACTCTTGAACAGACGTTTCACGTATTTGGTGTTGGTGTTGATTATTATACTGTGTCGGATGACGTTAAGTATCATTATTTTCCAGACGAAGAATCCATGATTAAGGGATTTATTCGATGGTGGAGAAAGGATTTTCCGGATATCGTAAGTGGATGGTATTCATTTGGTTTTGATATGCCATATCTATGCAATCGCATCAATCGTATATATGGTGATGATAAGGCGTGTAGCCGATTGTCCCCGTGCGGAAAGGTACGCTGTTTTGAAAACGCAAAGCGTAGGTTCGGTGCCGTAGAGCGAATATATGACCAGTTATGGACCATAGATGGTGTGACCCACATAGATATGCAAGCTGCATATTATAAGTTCTCCCCCAAAAAGCTAGAATCTTATTCACTCAATAGTGTGTGCGCGGAAGAGGGTCTAGGTCAAAAAATAGAGCATTCCGGGTCACTTTCCGATTGGTGGCTTAAAGACCCACAAGAGTTCATCGATTATAACATCCAGGACGTTAGACTGTTGGTTAAGCTAGAAGACAAGCTAAAATATATGCAGTTATGTAGACATATGGCATATAGCGCATTAGCTCCCCTCGGTGACGCCCTTGGTACAATTCCGATTGTAACAGGTCTTGTGGCTCTGGAGGCTCTTTCTCGTGACCGAATAATTTCATCGTATGACAATTCTGATGCCGTTGTGGAATTTGAAGGTGGATATGTAGCAGACCCGAAGGTTGGTTTTGCCAGTGGCATAGTATCAATCGACGCAAATAGTCTGTACCCATCCGTGATTAGAACTTTGAATATTTCGAATGAAACCAAGTTGGGGTGGTTTGGAAAAACCGAGGACGGGAAATTCACAATAAAACTTATAAATGGAAAAACGGCGGTTTGTGATAAACCGGCGTTTGTAAATTTTATAAAACGAAATAAGATTGCTATTTCTCCTAGTATGGTAATGTTTTCTCAGACCAAAAAAGGAATACTACCGAGCCTGGTTGAACGGTTGTATAATACTAGAAAACAGACCAAGAAAGAGATGCTTGCTACAGAGAAACAAATTGCAGACATTGAAGCCGTAAAACCGGACGACCCAAGGCTTGGTGAAATGAAGGCAAAGGCCGAATTTCTCAATATTCGTCAGTGGCTAGCAAAGATTCAGTTAAACTCAATTTATGGTGCTATGTCCGAAAAACATTATGCATTGTTTGACCTAGACCTTAGTAAATCTGTTACCGCAATGGGTCGTGAAACAATCAAATATACGGCTAAACTTGTTAATGACCGGGCAAGCCAGTTGTGTGGAGAAGAAGTTGACGTTGGCTTGTATTCCGATACCGATTCCGTAGCCGGTGATACAATTATAACCGTAAACGGCAGACCGATAACAATAGCTGATTATTACGAATCAATCGACGAAATACCCATTGTAGATATTCGTGACGGTAAAACAAAGGTCGTATTAAATGGTGATGTGGCAAAGTGTTTTAATGGTAAGTTTATTGAGAATCGCGAAGTTAACTACGTCATGAAACATACCATAAGGAAGCAGATGTTTAAAATTACTACCGGCAATAACACTATAATTGTGACATCTGACCACAGTTTGGTCATTCATCGCAACAATACATATGTATCAGTAAAACCTAAAGAAATTAAACCTGGTGATGAACTTATATTATGTGAAAAACAGATAAAAATGGTTTATAATTTTAGTGTTGAAGACTTGGGCGTTCGCGAAGAGACTGTATATGACATAGAAGTAGACGGCATTCACAATTTCTTTGCGAATGATATATTGGTTCATAACTCTAGATATTTTACAATCGCACCAATTCTTAAAGCACAGGGTTCAAGTTTTACCAATAGAGACGGAACAATTACCGACCAGGCCCGCCGTGTCGCAGAAGATATAGCGAACTATGCAGACCGTGGTATAGCCGAATGGCACAGGGAAAAATGGAATTGTCTAAACCCTGCGGTTGGTTTTAAGCGTGAAGTTTTAGCCCCGGAGGGAGTGTTTGTAGCACCTAAGATGTACGCGCTTCACGTACTCGACGATGAAGGTGTTCCATGTGATAAGATTACATATCATGGTTTGGCCGTGGTTAGGTCGTCAACTCCGGCTGCGGTAAAACCGATGATTAAAGACCTAATGGATACTCTCATTAAGACACAGAGTCGAAATATTGTAATTGATAAGGCTATTAAGTATTGGGAGCAGTATCAGCGTATGCCGGTTTACGAAAAAGCTGTTACGATTGGATTGAACAACATAAACAAGTTTGGTCAAATGGCAACACGAGGCAAGGATGGTTATCTTATTCCGGCTAAGTCAACTCCTCGACAAGTTGTTTGTGCTTTAAGATACAATGATATGTTATCTATTTTTGGGCTGAAAAACAAATATACCAGTCTAAAAGAGGGTGATAAAATGAAGCTTATGTATATAAAGCCTAATAAATTTGGGTTGAACTCATTTGGTTATTATGATGTCATTCCAAATGAATTTAAAAACGATATCGTAATTGACGACGCAAAAATGTTTATGAAGACTGTATGGAGCTGCATAGATGGATGTTTTGAACGGGTCGGATGGCAACCATTTAATCCAACAACCGGAGAATTAGACCTGTTTGGAATGTTGACCTCATAAAAAGTGTTGACAACCGAATTTTTCTCTATAAGATAATTTGAGGATAAAATATGAACTACAAAGAAAAAGACCTGATTGTTTTCTTCGATTCCATTGGTCACACCAGTGTTGCAGAATTTGTTACTGAGACCGATACCACGGTTGTTGTCAAGAATCCAATGTACCTGGCCGCGATTCCACACCGTTCACAGGAAGATGAGCGCCGCATTGAGGTTCACTTCGAGACCCCGGCCTGGTTCTTCCGTGATTTCATGGCTGACCATAATGAGCCATTTATTGTGACGCTTGAGAAGAGTCAGTTTAACTTTGCGAATAAGGTTGAACTTGCTGAGATTATCAAGCTTCGCTATTACAACAATTTTGCCCGTATCGTCGGTGGCGCCCCCGAACAGGTGGACGCATCTGGCAACCCGGTTAAGGTTGCAGCTGTAAATCAGCACCCGGCAGAGGACAAGCCAGCTGAAGAAAACAAAACGAAGTAGAGCATAGATAACGTTCCTGACCAGGGTGGACGGTGGAAACACCGCCCACCTTTTTTATTCTAAATATTACGGGAGAAACAACATGGCCTGTCCTATTTGCGCTAGAAACACAAAAATAAGAACGCTCGTAACCAAGAAGTTTAACAAGACAACTGTACAGGAGTACATCAACAAGCTACGTGAGCAGCGTCATTTGACAGAAAAAAGAACCAATCCCAACGCGAAATAAGTCTTGATGTATTTGAGGCTTTTTGCTATAATAATGGGTGAGGTTTTTATGAGTCATAAGATTACAACTAAAAGCGGATTTAACCTTGGTGGAGTATTAAACACTATCAATAAAAACGGAACGTTTGCCGGATTTCTTAGCGATGATAAGATTAGCAACATAGAAGAATTTATTGACACCGGAAGTTATGCCTTAAACGCTATAATCGGTGGCAGTGTTCACTATGGTATACCACGTGGGAGAGTCGTTGGTCTTGTCGGACCACAGGGGTGTGGAAAAAGTTTACTGTGTTGTAATATTGTAAAAGATGCCCAAGATAAGGGATATACTGTATATTACATCGACACCGAAAACGCTATAACAGATGTTATGATTTCTAATATGGGTGGCGACCCTGATACAGTGGTAAAAATTAACGATAATATCATTGAGTCTGTACAGACTAATGCGGCTAATATCCTTAAGGCTACTATTGATTTTAACAAAGATGTAGATAAATGGAACGAAGAGAATCCATCGGAAGAACCAAAAGCATACGAAAAGTGCTTGATAATCATAGATTCTCTCGGAAACCTAATGACCGAAAAAGAACTACAAAATTCGCTATCTGGCGACGTAGCATCTGATATGGGTTTGAGAGCTAAACAATTAGGTTCTATGTTGCGTGTAATTACAAACTTGTCTGCACAGGCTAAATCTCCTGTCGTTTTCTCGAATCACATATATAGTAACCCAGGACAAATGTATCCTTCGATTATTCAAAATCAGTCTGGTGGGATGAAACCACTTTATGTGTCTAGTGTAATTGTTCAGCTTTCTCAAACTTTGACAAAGATATCTGATGATAAAAATTCTGAACACTCTTCTATATCACAAAAAACCACCGGAAGGAATCTTAGGGCTCTAACGACTAAAAACAGATTTGTTGTTTCTGAACTCGAAACAAATCTTAAACTTAACTACAGAACTGGTCTTGATAGGTATAGTGGTCTTTTAGACCTTGCGGTTGCAGTGGGTTTTATAAAGAGGGCTGGTTCCACATATCTTCTAGGTGAAGATAAACTTGGTTACGCTTCAAGTTTTGATAAGCCTGAGTTTTGGGACCAGCATCTAAACGAACTCGACAAGTTGATAACATCCGAAACGGCTTTATCTAAAAAACCACCGGAAATACCAGAAAATCCAACGAAGTCAGAGTAATCATGAACGACCAAATTTTTCAGTACGTCATATGCAAGTTCGCATATGAAGATAGCACCTATCTGTGTAAAATTCGGAGTGTATGCAAGCCGGACTACATGGAGGCAGAGAATGCCAGAACCTGGCTTAAAACCATTTTTGAGTTTTATGATTACAGGGGTAAGATACCAAACTTCACCGAGATGGAAGTTCTCTGTAAGAATGACACAGACCTTAAGCGCGTTCGTGAAGTACGTTCCGTGATAGGTGATATGACCAGCGATTTCGACCATGATGAATTAATTGCAAATACCGAAACATATTGTCGTGAACATGCGGTTATGTGCGCGGTTGAAAAGATAGTAGAAAATCGTGCTGACCCAAATAAGGAGCAAATGACGGCTGGTGAAATCATGGAAATGGTTAATTCGGCTTGTAATTTGCACATTATAGAAAATCTTGGGTGGGACTTTTTTGGTAAGATTAATGAATTTTGCGATGAGTTGATTAAACCATTTAGTACTATTTCTACCGGATTTAGGTGGCTGGATGAAATGTTGCATGGTGGTTGGGACGTCAGAGGCAAGGCATTATATGTTGTGGCCGGTCAAACCAATGTTGGTAAAAGTATATTTCTGGGTCATTTTGCTATTCAGGCAATGCTACAGAACAAGACCTCAGTTCTGATTTCGCTAGAAATGTCGGAATTTATGTATGCGAAGCGAATCGCCGCCAACCTAACTAAGATTGGAATGAATGAACTTGAGACGCACATTTCCGATATCAACAATAATTTAACCACAATAAAAACCAGAACCAAAGGCAGGCTCTTTATCAAGGAATTCCCGACCAGGTCTGTGACACCGGCGGCCATAGCGGCTTATATTGAAGAGCTAAAGCGTAATGGTGTAAACCCAGATATTATTGTTGTAGATTACATGAATTTGCTACTTCCCGGACAGGTAACAAATAATACTTACATGGACGGAAAAATAGTGTCCGAAAAGTTAAGAGCGCTATCATGTAAGTACGAAATACCGTTTATCACAGCAACACAGTTAAACAGGTCTGGGTTTGGAAAAGACAACCCGTCAATCGAGACTGTCGCCGAGTCCATTGGTACGTCCTATACGTGTGATGCGCAATTCGCCATATCACAGACGGATGAGCAAAAAACCCTTGGTATACTTAATCTATCTATGCAAAAAAACCGATTTGGGCCTAATTTTGGTAGAACTTCTATAGCAATCGATTATCCGCATATGACGCTTACCCAACTTGATAGTGAAACAGAATCGGTTGTACAACCGGAGCCTCAACGCTCTGTTGTATCTGAGATTAATAATTTCGACGGATTGGACTTTAATTCTTTCTAGGTTGTAAGACCAAAATTTGCCATAAATATCATGTATGGCAATATTAGGGTCTTTAGAGGGTACACAGGGTTTATTATCTAACGTAGGTAATATATCCGATGTTGCAACCGGGATTATTAACAATCCCGGTACAATGATAAATCAGCAACTTAATAGATTAGTTACTGTTGTATGTGGTAAAGCAATGTCTGCGTTATATCAGATATTGCCAATTGATTCTATACTAAATTTAACAGTTGGCCTGGTTAATATTATAGAACAGTTAGAAAGCGGAAATACAACCACACTCGGCAGCATGGCTTATGATTTTGCGATGGCCATGATGACCAGCCTTGGATATGGCCAAGAATTTGCACTTGCCACCAAGGTTTTTAATCTCGCTAGTAATTATATGAAGGGTGGCACAGAAGGAGTTTTTGGGTACGAAGATTTAACCACCATGCTTAGAAGTACCATGTTAGACCTTAGCACTAAGGCTCTTCTTATAGATATTAACAACTGTGCGCATCTCGGAGCATTACCGAATGCCATCGGAGACCTGGGAACACGGCTCAGTGAGTTATTTGCTAATTTAGGTAAAATTCAAAACCCACTTAATGGTATTTTATCTGCGGTAGCCGGTAATTCTTCGGCGGTTGGAATAAACACCACAGATAACGATTCTTCACCCGGAGGTATAATAAATACAGCACAAAACGCAGCATCAGAAGTTTTAAACTCGCTTGGTGTTAGTGAACTCATAGACATCATAACGAAAACCTCGGACGGGGAAGAAAAAACATATAAGATGCTTGAGCTTATAAATCCAGATAAAACACCAGGCCAACCCGTAACAAGTGGAACGATAGAAGGCACAATGTCAAGTGTGGAGGCGGCCAAAACGATGGATAATGGCAAGGTGACCGTTTTTTCCAGAATTATGGCACGTATACTTCCGTCGCTGGCACCAGAAATAATGACTCAATTTAGAGAACGTTTGCGTCGCGTTCACCCAAACGTCTTAAAATTGATTCTTGAAGACGAAATAATGAGAGATACCAGTGATTATTGCGGAGAGTGGTTTATAAAACCAGTTAAAGATAAATCTACATTACGAATGGACGACTGGAAAAACGGTTCAAATGTTTTTAGAAAAAGTTTGGAATTAAAGGTAAAAAAAAGAATTTCTAAACTGGTATCTAATGCGTATAAATCAACTAATGGCTTGTTTCTTGATTGTGTTTCAAAAGAGTTTAAATCTAAAACTGGAAAAAGAAATTCTACAATGATGGCTACTTCACAAGATTATCAGCTCAAGGGTGATGTAGTTTTTTACGAAGAACATATGGGTAAATCTATTAGTGGAATTTTGACGCAAATATCGATTATACGCACACTCGGTAAACGACTGATTAATGTTAATTATCTAACACCGATAGCAAATCAGGTGAAGCCAAATAAAAATATTCAACCAATAGCATTTAATAATGGTTTTGTGGAATTTACAAAAACTGGAAATGTTAATCCAAGACAATTTCACACAATCGACTTGGGGGGTATAAAGTAATGAAGAACCCGCTTGGAATACACCTGGGCATTGTAGTACAAAATAATGACCCAGAATACCGTGGACGTGTAAAAATTTTTGTACCGGAACACGCACCGTCTATAAAAGGTTTAACTGAAGAGTTGAAAAAAGGTGTTGTACTTGCATTTAAATCTGTAGATAAAGATTATAGTCCTGAGATAGCCAACATTATACAAGAAATAAAAAATGCCCTTCCGTGGGCCGAACAGGCCGCGCCATTGTTTGGTGGTTGCTCATCGGGTCGATATAATGCCAAATTCAATAAAACCACGGCATCAGATTCAAACCAGTGTGGTAACGGTGGTGTTCCCGATGGCTTTAGGCCGACAAACAATTGGGTAGATACGGATGCTGTAACCGACGATTTTGGTGATGTTAATCTTTATGCCACCGAATATAAACCATCTAATTATAGTACGATGGCCAGGGGTATGTTTTCAATACCAAATGTAGGTGCACATGTTTATTTGTTTTACCTAGCCAACGATTTATTTCACCCAGTTTATTTTGCGACGTCGTTTGGTGCGGCAGACTATCATCGTATCTACACCGTAAGTGAGTCTGCAACCGAAACTGGCGGCAACGATTATCCAGACGAATATGAAAACGTAACAAAACCGGAAGATGAAAACGCAGCAAAAATCTTCAGGTCAAAGTCTGTAATTAACAGCAATAAAAACACTATTGAACTAGTTGACACCGATGAAAGTGAAATGGTGAAGATTACCCATTATTCTGGGTCATTTAAGGAGTTTGGAAATCGCGCAACCGTAGAACTTGCAACCGCCAATGACCAAAAAATGGTAATCGGAGACCAATTCAATACAATCAAAGGTCGTCGCTACTCATCCATCAATCGAAACGATGTAAAAATCATTGGTGGGGATGAATATGTGACGATAGGTAATATGACCGGAGCCGCTACGAAGGCGATGGATACCATATTGGCAACTCAAAGGGTTATAGCTGAATATAAACGCCTTTTCCCATTATGTAGAGTTAAATCTGGGTTAGCACCTGGTGATATATCATATTTAAATCAACAAATAATACCAGGTCAAGGAGAGGGTTTTGCGGAATGTCCGGTGTGTAAAGGTAAGGCGTGGAATCCTAAGGACGATGTCAATGGAACAATGGATGTTGATTGGTCTCTTCCGCCACAACCCATCGGAGATTGTACAGGAATGTTTCAGGGGATAACTTGTGAAGGTAAGGCCGATGAAAGTTTTGAAATGGTACCCGAAGGAACAACGGAACCTGGCGTAATTGGCGGAACGCGGTGTCCGTGTTGTAATAATGATTTATGGAAAACATCTAGAGCTAGCAAGGCTTGGTCAGAACTTAGTAAACCAGGCCTTTCACCGTCTACCGCGAATGGTATGTGGTTGCGTGATTGGCGAGTTATGCCAGGTGGATTATTGGATAAGATACTTCCACAGGCAGCTAAAATAATAACAGAAGCTGAAATGCAATTACCTGAGGGAGGGGACTTAGTTCAAACCATTGCAATGTCAAAGGTTGAAACTATTGGAAGTGCATTCAATGATTTACCGTCGTTTAGAACAGACCCAATTGGTAAACTCAGGTTAGATGGTGTATTTCTTACTATGCAGGGTTTAATTCCGTATTACTTGCCGTGTCCACACACTGAGTATGTTGACGTATCTGATATACCAGGAGGAGATTATATATTAACTATTGGTAATAAATGGAAGGTTAATGTTGGTTCTAAAGGTATATCATTGCAGACAACCGGTCCATTCGACCAATGTGGAACCATAATGAATATCAACGCAATTGAATTAAACATAGGAACCAAAAATGATATTATAATAGATGGTGGTGAGCGTCTTACACTCAGGGCGAGAAAAATAACTATTAATCCGGTTGAACATAACGCACTAACAATAGATGGCCAACTTCATGTCACCAGAAACGTATTGATAAAGGGCAGTATGTTTATAGAAGGTGAACTTGGAATTAATCATATAACAGCTCCTGTGGAATGGCACGAGGTTGATTATCCAAAATTTGAATCTGAGTTGTTATGTCCTATAGATGTAATAATTGAAGAAGAAGGCATACCAAAAAATGCAAGGCTTTGGTTACCACAACATAAGCACAGTTACACCACAATCGCAATGAGTACCAAAAATAATCGCAATGGCGTTAGAGCAGCGATGATAAACGACTACGAAATTAACTCTAGACAAACAATAAAGGCCGCAGCCGTGGTTCATCACATCGGAATTAGAAGGATATACAGCGAATCCGACCAATTGTTAGAAGCCGGGGAAAACTTTGCTACGATAATGAAAGCGGCAGTCGATTATATAAACGATAATGAAAAGAACCATGGACGTGGTGCGCACACAGAAGGAACAGGAACTGGTGACCTATATTACGCTGCATCAAAAAATGGAGGCGCCGAGGCCTGTCTCAAGATGATAGGCGCATTTACAATAGACGGAAGGAAAGTAGAATTCTTGTTTATGACCCCAATTTACGCACTCAATAAGTTATATGGAGGCGATTGGGAAAAGAGATATGAAATGCTAAAGGTAACATGTATAGTTGGCGATGAATATGAGATATCAAACGTAATGGCGACTCCAATATCATCGCAAATGGCCAGAACACAAAACGGCGAATGCATGTTATCAGATGAAGAATTAATGGCAATGGCAACCGGATACGTAAACCTCGGAGCTTAACGATGATTGTAAACAATACACCAAGATTTGTAAATAGAAAAACTGTAAATTCTTCCAATACATTTGAATCCATGCCAGCCGAGCGTATAATACAATATGTACAATCGGTATATCCTAACGCAAAGTTGATACCAAATAGCAACACTTATAATAAGGCTGTTGCGGAATATAATATTGTTGTTAGAATGGGTATGGAGCGTCCGCCAATTCCAAAATGGTTTTGTGGTAGTGTAAACAATGAAACCGGAGAATTGGGTTTGACTGTAGCCACGATTCCAGTTAGCGATAAAATACAAAAAATAGAAGACCTCACCAGTTCGTTTCTACCTTCCACACCAAGTGCATACGCCTGGGACGATTGTTTACTAATAGATGGTGATGAAAATAGGGGAAGAGCCTGTTCTCCAGGTACACCAGATTATGTTTTATGTTATACCAGTGGTTTATCTAGTGCGATGGCATCTAGTATAGATTCTACGTTTTGGGATGATTTTACAATTGAATATGACGAAGAAGCTCGGGCGGCAGCTATGGAAGCTATGGGAGAATCGCTAGGCGAAGGTGGAGAAGGTGAGGAAGAGGAAGAGGAAGAGGAAGAGGAAGAGGAAGAGGAAGAGGGTGGGAGTGACAGAGAAACTGCACATTTGCACGGTCATCAATACAACTCCCTATACTCGAATAGACGGGTTCCAGGAAATCCACACCAGTATTACAAATAGTTAAGGTACAGTATCCAACATTTTCATTATCTCTTCGCGAGACGCTACAATATTGAAATTGTTAGTTGTTTTATTTGATTGAGTAGCCGCCGCCTGTTTTGCCGCAGCCTTCATTTGCTCAAGGCGAACCTGATTGCCGAGCTGAAGTTTATTATTTGCAATTGAATTTGCTGTATCTAACACCTTAGCTAAACTTCCGATTAGGGTGGCATATCCATTTATCGTTTTACCATCCACCGTAGATATTACAGTGTCCCGTATACTGGCAAGTGTATCATAACCATTGGCGACAATTTTTTTACATGCGTCTAGTACATAATCTTGCGTTTGATTTGCCTTTAGTTTTTCTATTTCATCTTCAGACAATCCAGATGCGCTTGGAATATATTCGGTTACGGTCTCGACAACTGGCATACTGGATGTGGTATCGGGAAGCAAGACGTCACCCGGTTGGTCTTCAATATCAATTGGTTCGTGTGTTGCTATTTGACTTGGTAGATTATTTAAATCTTGTAAAAATTCATCATCATCTTGCATATGAATATTTAGACGATAGTTTGGGTTGACAATATAAAAATGTTGTGGTAAAATATTAATGATTGGAGTTTAACCGCTTTATGAGACATAAAAATGCATAACAATAATTACACACATCCAGATATGGACGACGCCGCCGTTGCTCGCTGGCTTACTCTAATCTATGCAGAACATCTTATAGATAAATTCTGTGGTAAGGACGTAAAATGTATAGGCCGAAAAAGCAACATGTTAAACGAATATGTTAAAAGTAGACAAAACGACGTTATGATTTATCTAAAAGATATTCGAGATGGTAAAAGAAAAGATACACTCAACTCGTTTCTGGCAGAAGAATTTTTAGATGAAAATGAACAGTACAAATCTAGAGAAATATAGATATATTGATGACAGTGCAATAGACTCCGACGAAATCATGATGGGAAAACTGGGCTCTCTCGTCGCCATGATGCATAGCAACGAGGTGATTAAAAGCACCGACTTTGTTTGTATCGTAGCCCAGAGTCCGGCTATGACAAATATATTAATGCGTGTATTTGGTGATGATACCAAATTTGATATCTGCAAAAGACTTTTAACATGTTATCCAAAAGCACTATCATCTAAATCTTCAAAAGAAAAATTTATAGAAGCCATGAAAAAACAGGTGGCAAAATCACACAAAATAAGTTGACCATATAGTTTCGGTGTGCTATAATAATAACATGCCATATTCTTTGGAACAGATTTATAACACCTATCAGCGTGTTACCGGTGTGTTATCTGGAAAACCGTTTAGGTACAGACGTAATTTCGTAGATTTTGATAAACACGAACCGGAAAAATATGCAGCACTTACCAAGGTCACCAAGATACTTAAGGATTTACCAGGCGTTAATCCTGAAAAGTATTTTGAGGCACCTTACAAGATGTTTCCATCCGAGTTTAATGAAACCATAATAGGATTAGATTTTTATTGTAAACCACGAGCTATACGAACCTACACAGATTATATCACATCCCAGAATCAGGTAGATAAAAATTTAATGTCTGAAGATGCTCGAAATAGGGTGTTATCTGGTTTGAAATATATGGTAGAAAAGTGTCGAGAACTAAAGATAGATTATGCCTCGTATTTAACTTCACAAGATTCGATACCGCAATTTATAGTCGATTTGAATCATGGATTGATTAACAAATGGGTATTAGTCGGATTGAGATTGTGTAACCATGATTTTAACGGATGTGTTGACTTTGATATGTTTCCGGAAGCTGAGTTTATGTTCGGATGTCGAGATATAAACGGCGTTTTGGATAATATGATATCCGAGCTCAGCGAACGCGAGGTTAGGTGGTTACGAACCGTCACACAGAAGGTAAAAACAAGTTATTTTTCATAAAAATACTTGACCCACGTCATAAAAACTGGTATAATATTGGTGTCTTTTTTAAAGACGTACTAGAACAATAAGGACTACTCATGAACTACAAGGACATACTGAAGAAGCTTAAGGTTGCCGACGCAAACGAGCGCAATGTCAACCGCTGGACAAACACTTACGTTGCTCTTCCGTACAAGAAGAACACGCTACCCGGAAAGACGGTGGAGATTAGACTTCGCTTCCTTCCAGATTTGGTTGAGGCAGAAAAAACCGGAACAATATCTCCGTACGTGAGGTATTTCCATTCGTTCCGGTCACGTTCCACTAATACTCAGGTTGAGATTGGATGTAATCCTGGTCATTGTCCAATTTGTGATTATTCGATTTCTCGCTGGAAGTCAGGAGATGAAGAGGTTCGTCTAGCCCTGAAACGCGATTCAATCATGAAAAAGACGTCGTATTACCTAAATGCATATGTCGTCGATAATCCAATTGACCCAACCCAAAACGGAAAGATTCGAATTCTTAAGTTTGGTTCTCAACTTAAGAAGAAGTTTGATACGGCTGTTACCGGACGCGACGCTGACCGCATTGGGATGAGGTTGTTTGACCTCGGACCAGACGGATATACTTTCGTAGTCAATGTTCTCATGAAGGGTGAGTTTCCGAATTACGAGGATTCGTACGTTGATTCTCTTCAGAATTCACAGAAGGATGTACGGGACTTGACCGAGGATGATATCGACCGTATTATGCACGAAACAATATACATTCCGGAAAAGTTCAACACACCCGACCGTGACACTGCGTTGCGTGAGTTTCGCGTACACTATCTATGCTCTGTTGATAGCCAGGTACATTCCGAAGAAACCATCGAAGTTCCAACCGATGATAAGCCAATTGACGAAAGTGTACCAGCTGATGCGACAAAGAACAATCCCGACACGGAGCCGGTTGCACCACCCAAGCAAACCCCGGTTAATGACGTACAAACTTCTGTTGATACCAATGATAAACCGGAGAAGTCAAAGGAAGACCAGGAGCTAGATGACATACTCAGCGGCGTACAGATACCTTTTTAATTCATGAACCAAGACCAGGTAAAATCGCTACTAAGCCTTTGCGGAGGTAACAACTCCTCCGCAAAGGAGTTGAATGTAAAAGTAGACCCGGATGCCCGTAGGCTTCAGATGGATGTTATCACTCCGGGTGAAATAACACGATATTTGAGGACTCCTACACCAGAATATAATCCCCCACAAGAGGTAACTGATGTGGCCAAGAAGGCTATCGACGCGCCTGCCGAGCCGCGCATACTTCCACCTACACCACCCACGACGCCGCCCCATGTACAGTCAAACGTTTCACATAACGATTCTTCTGTAACCCCACATGAATCTGACGGCGCGTACAACGTTGACACGCCTGCGCTTGTTCGTATTGCCACTGCATTGGAGAGAATAGCCGACGTGCTTGAGGCGCGATTTCCAGAAGTCAAATTCGCGCCACCAGGAACAGAGGAAGCGTTTCCATTTCCACATTCGAGCGTTATTGAACTGGCTTCTAAGAAGAATAGGACTTTAAATGACGACCCTAACACTTAATTCGAAAGAGTTCATAAACTTTGTTTTATCGCCGACCACAAGGTTTAATACTGATGTAACCCTGTATGTAGATGATGGCGTAATTTCGACCACGTGCTACACATCCAGCGTTGATAAGCAGCAGATGTACATGTTAGCAGAAACACATGTACAGGTAGCAAACCCTCCTGACGAACCTATTGTGCTTCGTATCGGTAATCCATCTAGGTATATCGAGATACTCAAACAAATGGGTGATGAAACAATTGATTTGTTATACGATGGTAGCACTCTTTCGTATAAATCTAAAACCGCCGCATATAAACGATTTCGTTTTCATCTATTAGCCGAAGATGCGGCAGCAAAAACGCCGTTGAACCGGGATACAATGCGTAAATTAACCGGGAGTACAAAATTTACGATGACGTTTGAAATGGCGCGTTCTGCGGTGAATATGATTACTGCAATGCCGTTGATGAACAAACTATATTTCAATGCAGGCGATAACGGGGTAATATGTTCACTTACAGATAAGGAAATTGATGGCAGCGATTCGATTGATATGCAGATTTCTGATACGTTCGAAGGTGATAGATTTGAAGACCTAATCATTACCGACTCCGTTCTTAGAATCATATCTGGAGTTAAGTTTGATACCTGCACAATTGAAGTGACAAAAAACCGTATAATGATTTTTCGGATTCCTTATGGGCAGTCAACCATAATTTACGTGATTCCGAGTAAAACGAGATAAGGATAAAAACATGGCAACCAACAAGGTTTCAACAAAAAGCTACCTCATAAAGAGGCTCCGTGACAGCGGGTATGTAGTAAACGAACTATTTGATGGGTACGGCCCGATGGATTCGCGTCAGTGGTCTATTATAATCGACCCTGGCTGTGCATCTGTAATAGCTACGTGCTACGAAAACCACTACAACTACTACGAGCTCAAGGCAGCTAAAGCAAAGGCCAAGCTGGCTCGTGAGCGTGGTGAGCAACCCACAGAAGTCGTAGAGCCAAAGCTTGAGAAGTACATTGAGCTGGATGATGGCGGACACTTCTTGCCACCTAAAAAGAAAATCTATACAGTCTCTGCTGAGGTAATAATCGAGCAACTCGTTGAGGCCGGAATCAATAATAAACATCCTGATTACGGCACACCTCGGTGGAGGGATAGTGACGACGGCGACGAATCGGTGGACCAGGATTAATATAACATAAGACGCACCCAAACTGGGTGCGTTTTATGTTTAATTGTTTACGTACGATATAATATCGTTAACGCTGTAATTTTTGTCAGTTAGTGTAAACCAGTGTGCATAAAGCGTCGATGTTATGTTGACGTCGGATGTATTATATACAACCTCAAGGTCGTTAAGAACCACGTCT
>Ga0247610_10002291_pt1 | contig 22337 bp, 20 predicted proteins | sample 174DNAGHGhighgp2_FD_193483 | JGI IMG/M metagenome (GOLD analysis project Ga0247610, IMG submission 193483) | Sheep rumen microbial communities from Palmerston North, Manawatu-Wanganui, New Zealand - 1742 DNA GHGhigh gp2 | ecosystem: Host-associated > Mammals > Digestive system > Stomach > Rumen...
GCTCCTAAGAAGGCAGCTTTGGTTGTAAATGGTGAGAACGCTGGTTTCAAGGCTGGTGATGTTTATCAGGCTCTGGCAGCTGCTGAGAAGGCACTGACCCTGAAGGAGATTGCTAAGGCAGCTAAGATCAGCGAGGAGGAGACTCTGCTCGGTCTGGGTTGGCTCTTCAAGGAGGGCAAGCTCGCTACTGCTGACGAGAAGATTACATTGGCTTAATCTCAATTACGAAGCATAAAAGGGGCTGGTAAGCTACAAGGCATACCGGCCTTTTTTGTCTAATTTTCAATTGTCAATTATCAATTTTCAATTGCATTGACTTACGACCAACAGATACTTCATATCCTTACTGTTGCAGGAGAACGTGGTATAAGCGTACAGGCTATTGCCAAGCACGTTTATAACATGAACCGTACCTTCTTCGTCCAGCCAGATTTGGAGGAAATACACAATTATGTACAACAGTATCTGTTGAAAAACAGTAAGTCTTCCCAATCATTGATTGAGAGTACGGGTCGTCGTGGCTATTATCGTCTGAACACTACAGGTTCGGCAGATGCTCTACAAATGATGCTTCAGTTCCGCGAAGAACAACAAGGAATAGAAGAGGAGAAGCCTCAGCAAGACCTCTCCTTAGATTTGTTTGATTAATTTTGCTGGAACGCCAGCAACAAGTGAGTTGTCTGGTATATCTTTTGTAACAACAGCTCCTGCAGCCACCACGCAATGCTTTCCAATGGTCACGCCAGGCAGAATCACCGCGTTGGCTCCAATCCACACATCATCCCCAATCATTACCGGTTTCGTTGTAATGCCCTGTTCGTCAATCCGCTTATTCTTATCTTCAAAGTTGTGATTCAGTGCTGACACAGTGATGCCTTGCGCCAGATTCACATGATTACCTATACATACTGGTCCGATAATAGTGTTATGTATTCCAATTCGGGTATAATCACCAATCACCACATCACCCACCGCATTGTTGATGCAACAATACGATTCAATAACACTATGCTTCCCCAAAAAGAATCGGCGATAGGGTGGAGTGTCCATCCTGACACTTCCGTATATCTTTGAACCCCGTCCCCTGTGTTGGTATAATGGCGCCAATAATCTTATATACCATCGAGGTCTCGCATCCCGCTGGTTCATGATGATGTAATCCAAAAGTCGTTTCAGTTTCGGATTATCTTTGAGCCTTTCTCGTACACTTTCTTTATCTTTCACGCAACAAAAGTACGATTTATTCTTTATTATTCCAAATATTTTTGCTATTTTTGCCACAAAATAGTCATTGTATGAGAATACTATTCCTAGTCTATCATGGTTTTTCAGAATATAGTGGGATTTCAAAAAAGATTCACTATCAAGTAAAGGGTCTTCGAGAAAATGGTCACGATGTTCGATTATGCTACTATGGATTTGCAGAGAACGGTCATCGTTGCCGTTATATAGATGACAAGGTTATAAAGGATTATGGTTCAGGAAAATGGGCTGGTTTACATCAGCGTATGGACTATAATTGTATTTATGATTATTGTGTACAAGAGAGAATACAGTTTGTTTATGCCCGTTGTTTTCAGAATGCCAACCCGTGGCTTATTTTTTTCTTTAAAAAACTGAAGAAAGCTGGAGTACATGCTGTGACAGAGATTCCTACCTATCCATATGATTCAGAATTTGTTGGTTTCTCACGAATGACTCGTCTAAATCTCAAGATAGATCAAACTTTCCGCAATTTCCTTTATCCCAATATGGATGCCGTTGTTACATTTTCTGATGCAGAGGAAATATTCGGACAACGAACAATCCGTATCAGTAATGGAGTTGATTTCGACAGTATTCCTCTTCATCAGTCATCAGCCATCAGCCATCAGTCATCAGAACTTCATCTCATTGGTGTTGCAGAAGTTCACTATTGGCATGGCTTTGACCGATTGATAGCGGGTATTGGTGAATACTACAAAAATGGAGGAAAGAGAGATGTGTTTTTTCATATCGTCGGTGGTGTTGGACCAAGTGAAATGTATGACTCTATGCATGCCCCAGGATTTGCAGAGCTGATAGAAAAATACCACATTAAAGATAAGGTTGTCTTTCATGGTCAACTATTTGGCAAAGAATTAGATGATGTCTTCAATCAATGTCAATTTGCTATTGGTTCATTAGCTCGTCATCGTAGTGGTATAACAAATATAAAGACATTGAAGAACCGTGAATATGCCACACGTGGCATTCCTTTTGTTTATAGTGAACAAGATACAGATTTCGATAATCAGCCTTATGTCTTAAAGGCTCCTGCTGATGAATCACCTGTTAATATACAACAAATCATGGATTTTGTGGACTCATTCAAAATGGATCCAAAGGACATTCGTCAGAAAGTTGAACACCTTAGTTGGAAAAAACAAATGCAACAAGTTGTAGATGCGGTTTTTGTATAAGATATGCTATTTTATCCAGAATACCAAGATATTCTTCCACCCAATATATTTTAAATATCCGGATTTTAACGCCCTCCAAAAAACAGCAGGTTTTTCTTTCAATGAAATGACGTGAGCTGTATAAAAAACTTTGCTAAGCGTATAATGCGCAAATTTTTTTGTAAGTGGTGAATATTGGAATTTGAAGAGTTCGTCCATTACGGTCAAGTAGCAATTGATATTACGCTTGGAATAATGTTTTCCCATAGTGGAAGTACTTCTAACACGGTGATGCACAAGCGATTTTTGCAGACAAAAGATGTTGTTACTTTTTAATGTAAGAATAGTTGTAAACAACTCATCTTCATGAATAATATCAGGGTAAAAAGATAATCCAATATCGTCTAGATAGTTTCTTCTAATAAATAATAGCCATACAACACAATTGTGTTTCCCTACATCAATCATCTTATTTAAAAGAAAGTCCCCTTGATACTTGACATCCTCTTCACAAAGATATGTCCTTTTGTAATTCCAAGGGAGTTCTTCAGCCCCTTTTTCATAGAATATATCTCCGTCAAAGAATATGAAGTCTGCTTTTGTTGCTTCCGCATACTGATAGCAGATTTCCAGAGTGTTGGCTTCTATTTTGTCATCCGAATCCATCATGTAAACATATTCCCCTTTCGCATGTTCCAAAGCAAGATTCCTCGCAACAGACTGTCCCTGATTTCTCTGATAAAAGCATTTAATACGAGTATCTAGACTCGCATATTTATCTAAATACTCCTGACTTTCGTCTGTTGAACCATCATTCACAGCAATGATCTCAATATCCTCCAGTGTTTGGGAGATGAGTGATTGAAATGCGTCGTCTAAATAGGGAGCTACATTATATATGGGTAATATGACACTTACTTTTGGCATACTCCTAAATTTTAATGCAAAAATACGATAATTTCTTGATAGTTCCAAAAATATATAGTACTTTTGTGGCAAAACAGTATAATATGTCTGATACTAATCTTAAAATAGTTTATGTTACCCCAGCTCTTTATATGGCAGGTGGTGTTGAACGTGTTTTAACGCTCAAAGCAAACTATTTCGTTGAACATTTTGGATATGACATTACAATAATTTTGACAGAAGGGAAAGATAAGCCACCTTTTTATCCTTTATCGGAAAAAATCAAAGTCGTGAACTTAGATATCAACTTTGAGGAACTTTGGACATGTTCTTTTGTTAAAAAGGTCATCGTTTATTTGAGAAAACAACGTTTGTTCAAGAGACTTTTAACAACAGAATTGATGAGGATACGCCCTGATATAACTATCAGTTTGCTTCGTCGTGAAATTAATTTTATCAATGAAATTCGAGATGGCAGTAAGAAGGTGGGAGAATTACATATTAATCGAGCAAATTATCGTAATTTCAAGACAGAAAATGTTGGTGTTGTTAAGAAGCTGTTTGCGATATATTGGTCAGCTAATTTAATATCACACTTAAGGAAATTGGATAAATTAGTTGTGTTAACAGACAAAGATTGTGAGTCGTGGGTTGAATTAGATAATGTTATCTCAATTCCGGACCCACTTCCGTTTACACCTCAAAAACATAGTGTGTTGCGTAACAAACGTGTTGTAGCTGTTGCAAGGTATTCTCACGAGAAAGGAATCGATTTGTTATTAAAAGCATGGGCTGAAACGGAAAAAGGATGTAGTGATTGGCGCTTGGATGTGTATGGAGATGGAGATACTGAACCTTATGAACAACTTATTGATTCGTTAAGTATTGATCGTACTCGTTGTACACTTCATGGGAGAACTAGTAATGTTGAACAAGAGTACGTTAATAGTTCATTATTTGTTCTTAGTTCTCGTTTTGAAGGCTTTGGGATGGTGCTGATAGAGGCAATGGCTTGTGGCCTGCCAGTCGTCTCTTTTGATTGTCCGTGGGGACCTCGTTCTATCATTAAAGATGGTGTAGATGGCTTGCTGGCTGAGAATGGTAATCCCAATGATTTATCTGCTTGTATGTTAAAAGTTATCAGGAATTCTGACTTACGTTCGACTTTAGCAGGAAACGCCTCCATTAATGTTATGCGATTTAAAGTTGAGAATGTTGCCCAACAATGGCATCGGCTGTTTGACAAGTTATAGACTTTCAAATAGATCTACCCATTTTTGCATTATTTTATCTTTGGGATATTCATTTGATTTTATAATCGCATTTCTACCCATTTTTTTTCGGATATCAGGGTTTTCAATTAGATAACATATTTTATCTGCCAACTCTTTGGTATTTCCATTCTCTACGAGTATTCCATCGGAGTTGTTTGAAATGAGTGCTTTTGGACCACTTGGACAAGCAAATGCAACTACGGGAAGGCCAACTGACATAGCTTCTAATATCACTAAACCAAATCCTTCATGACGGGAACTCAAAACAAAAATAGAACTTCTATAATATTCATTATAAATAGTAGATGTCGGTGGATGGCAAGTTAAAGACTGGCTAACCCCTTTTTCTATGGCCATGTTTTGAAAAGTTTTATAATCACCTGTCCCATAAATGTTAAGTTTCCAGTCGGGATGTTTTAGAGTGACAATTGCCCATGCATCCATTAGTAGGTCAAATCCTTTTTCAGGTGAATACCTCCCAACGGCTATTACGTGCTTTGATTCCAATAGAGCCGTGTCTCCATGATATTCGGTAATGAAATTTGGAATAACAGCTTTGTTACTTAATTCTGGCCAGTTTTGTTCATCTTCTTCAGTAAGTACAATAAAACGTTCTAGTTGTTTTAATTGTGATATTAAGCTATTCATCCATATATGGGATATGAATTCATTAACGAACTTTGGTAAATATGATTTTTGAAAATGTCGATAATAGTCACGGACAAAATGAATTTCACCAATCTTTTTGCTACCATCCTTAATTTTAGTAATGAAATTGATTTCACGGCGAATGGTTGAAATAGTTATGTCCGGTTTAACGGTCATCAGAAAAGCTTTAAATTTCTTTTTGTATGCCCTTTGCTTGAAATAGTAAAAAAAGATTTTCTTTCTGAAAGGCATAGGATCTAACTCGTCAAAATTAATATTGAAATTAACCCATTTAACTTTTGGGTTAATCTCATAACACCATGGTTGTCCTGCTTTTTCGGTAAGAATCATGTATAGGTCATAGTTGGTATGTTCTGCAAGCCAATTAATCTTGTTACTTAAAATAGTTCCCATTCCAGTAGGGCTTAGCATGCCCCCAACTACATACACGATTTTCTTCATATTTAATTGTTTTATCTGCAAAATTATGAAAAATGAGTGATAAAAACAAATCTCTGAACTCAAAATTTGCAAAATTGATATATAAATACTATTTTTGCAAGTAGAATATAAAGTGAAACATGAAGATTTTTTATATATATTCAGCTTTGGCTACTAAAGGTGGAGCGGATAGAGTCATTACAGAAAAAGCTAATTGGCTCGCTGAGAATGGATATGATGTTGCTATTATTACTGATACTCAATTAGGAAGAAAACCTATATTCCCGTTGTCAAACAATGTTAGAATGATTAATTTAGAGATTGATTTTCGAAAAGAGTATGGTCATAATTTCATTTTAAGAACAATCATCTATGCAAAATTAATGCGTCATTATCGAAACAAGCTTACTTCTCTTCTTATAGATGAGAAGCCAGATGTTGTCATTACTACATTGGGGCGTGAAATTAGCTTCATTACTAAAATTAAGGATGGTAGTTTGAAAATTGGTGAGGCACACACAGCAAAGCATTTCATTAGGAATCTCCACTTGTTGGAGAAAAAGAATGTTTTATTTCGCTATATGACGAAATATTTCCGTTGGAGAATGGATTGTCAAGTAAATCATTTGGATGCATTGGTTGTTCTGACAAAACAACAAATATCAGATTGGCCTGCAGAAGTTCCTAAGTATGCAATACCTAATGCACTTCCTTTTTATCCAGAATCTGTGAGTACTTGTGAAAACAAACGTGCAATTATTGTTGGACGTTATACTGAGGCAAAAGGTTATGACTATATGGTGGAAGCTTGGCGTATTGTTCATTCAAAACACCCAGATTGGACGATTCATACTTTTGCCATGGGAGAGGATGAAGAGCGGATAAAAAAGAAAATCCAATCCTATGGATTGCAAGAAACTATCATTATGAATCCTCCGACAGATAATATTATGGAGGAATATTTGAAAAGTTCCATTTGTGTTGTCAGTTCCGTGTTTGAGGGCTTCTCCATGGTTTTGATAGAGGCAATGGCTTGTGGGCTGCCCTGTGTATCTTTTGATTGCCCTTATGGACCTCGTGCTATTATAAAGGATGGCGAAGATGGTTATCTTATTGATTATCTTAATGTACAGGCTTTGGCTGATGGTATATGCAAATTAATTGAAGGCAAAGATCTTCGTAAGGAGATGGGACGTAAGGGAAGACACAATGTGCTTCGCTTTTCTCGAGATACTGTTATGCAACAATGGGTTAACCTTTTTGAATCACTAAAGAATAGAAAGGAGTCATAATATGAGAAATGATGTAACAATAGCGATTCCACTATATAGAGCAGAGAAATATATAAAAGATTGCTTGAACTCTGCATTGACTCAATCATATCCATATATCGACTTTTTGGTGATAGATGATGCAAGCGATGATAGCTCTGTAGATATAATATCCCAAATACAGGTAGAACATCCTCGTGGTAAGGACGTTCGGTTGGTTCGTCATTCTCAGAATATGGGTATAGGTGAGACTCGTAATCATTTGATATCGGAGGCTAAAACAAAATATCTATTCTTTTTAGACGCAGATGATATAATAGCAGAAAACGCTATACAATTACTTCATGATGCTGCTGAAAGGTATCATACAGATTTAGTCTATGGATCACATGAACAGATTGATATGACTGTTGAGGGACATCCGATTTCTCCAACTATTTATAGACAACAACAATTTTTGCAACCAGATGAATATCCAACTTATGTGTATCGTAGATACGAAGGAATTCAGGCACCTATTTGGAATGCTTTGATAAATCTGGAATGGTTTCGTAGTACGGGCCTTCGTTTTCTTCCTATCAATTACTGGGAAGATTTTGCTTTGACAATGGATTTGGCAACATATACTTCCAAAGTTGTTCTTTTGTCTGATGTGACTTATTATTATTATCGTCACGCAGGGTCTTTATCTAATGCGAAAGATTTGGATGGATTCAAAAAAGAATCAATACTTAAAAATATTGGTGCAATAGAGTGGGTTAAGGGAAATAGTGATAGAATAAAGCATAAGTCTTATTTCCCAGGGCGAATGGTAAAAGTTATGATTACCGATTTTTATATTGTCTGTAATATCTTAAAAAACAAGAATAAAATACAGCCATCTTTTACAAAAAGGGAGTTGCGTGATGTGATGAAATCACCGCTCTCATTTAGTGAAACAATTTCGTTAAAAAGCAGAAAGTTGGAAAACTTGTTCTTATATATGTTGGGTGTTTTACCCCCATCTATCTCAATGTGGATTATTGGCATTTTAGGTAAATACAAAGGATTAATCTAATTATAATGTATGACAAGCTGGTATAGTAAATATCTTTCTGTCTATGGAAAATCGGTAGTAGAAATTCCAGATAGTATCCTTGATGAGATTAAAGGCAAGTTGACTGCAAAACAAAGCATAAGCCCCTTAATATCTATCGTTGTCATTGCCTATAACGAGGAAAAACGTTTAACTTCCTGTCTTTGGTCGTTGAGTGAACTTCAGACAAAGTATCCGATTGAGATTTTGGGCGTAAACAATAATTCAAAGGATCGGACAGAAGAAGTATATCAACGTTTGGGCTTGCCCTATTTTAATGAAACGCAGCAGAGTCCTGGGTTTGCCCGTCAGTGTGGATTGGAACATGCTAATGGAAAATATCATTTCTGCATCGATGCCGATACCTTTTATCCTCCTCGGTATGTTGACCTGATGATGAGGAAATTAGAGCGTCCTGATGTGTCTTGTGTCAGTTCTCTTTGGAGCTTCTTTCCAGATGAGAATCATTCACGTTCCGGCTTGTTCCTCTTTGAACTGATTCGTGACACCTTTCTTTGGATTCAGCATTTTAAGCGTCCAGAACTTTGTGTTCGTGGTATGGTGTTTGCTTTTAAAACGGATTTAGCGCGAAAAGTAAAGATTCGTACTGATATTCGTCGTGGTGAAGATGGCTCGTTAGCCCTATCGCTCAAACCTTATGGCAAGATATCTTTTCTTTACAACCGTCAGGCTCGTCCTGTAACAGGCTATGGAACATTGAATGAAGGCTCTTTGTTGCATAGTCTTTGGAACAGAATTCGTGTACAAATGAAAGGTATTTCCCGTATCTTCTACAAAACTGACCATTATGAGGATACGGAAGATAATTTGATGCATCGCCCATGAGAATCGTTTATCTATATTCGTCATTAGCCATTACAGGTGGTGTAGAAAGGGTATTGGTCGATAAGATGAATTACCTTGTCAACCACTATGGTTATGATGTCTATATGATAACTTCAGACCAGGGACAACATCCAGTTCCTTATCAGTTGGATGAACAAGTTCATGTGTTGGATTTGCAAATCCGCTTTCATTCTCAATATCAATATCGTGGGTGGAAAAGGATTCTTGAGGGTAGGCGTCTATCCCAATTGTATCATCAACGGTTAAAGGAAAAACTAAAGGAAATTAGTCCGGACATTATCGTCTGTACTACTTCACAGGATGTGCTTGGCTTATTAAGAATAAAAGGAAATACTCCGTTGGTTGTAGAGTGCCATGTCAACTTTACTCATCCAGATTCTTGGTTACAGCGCGCACGTACCTTATTTAATAATTATTGGATAGGTAAGGCTGATGCTGTCGTTACGTTGACTCAAGGTGATGCTAACAATTGGCAGCATGTCAGTCGTCATGTTCATGTAATTCCCAATATAGTTCATTTGAACGATACTGCTCGTTTCAGCGAATGTGTCAACAAACGGGCTATTTTTGTGGGGCGCTTAGTAGAACAGAAAGGCCTTCCGGACTTGGTAAAGATATGGCGCGTTGTCAATAGTCGTTATCCTAATTGGCAATTAGATGTCTTTGGTAATGGGAAAATGGAGTCTATTCCAGGCATCAAATTGTTTGTCCATCCTCCAACAGCTAACATTATGGAGGAATATATCAATAGTTCCATGTTGTTGATGACCTCCATTTACGAACCTTTTGGTCTTGTCCTACCTGAAGCCATGAGTTGTGGTTTGCCCGTCCTTGCTTTTGATTGTCCATACGGTCCGGCAGATATTATTACTCATGAATCAAATGGCTTTTTGGTCCCCGATAGGGATATAAATTGTTATGCAGATTATGTCTGTCAATTAATTGAAAATCCCAACCTTCGTCAAACGATGGGGGCCGCAGGCATAAAAACTTCTCATCGATATAATACAGACAGAATTATGCCTCAGTGGAAGGATTTGTTTGTTTCCCTAACATCCAAGGAGCCTTCTTCAAAAGGAACAGAATAATAGGATAAAGAATTAGTGTTACCACCAGTGCTAATAAATAGGCCCCTAAAGGTGAGTAAACATAATCAGCAGGAACATGCAATATTGGTTTAAGAATACCGTATCTAATAATTCCAACTATCATCCAGTGCAATCCAATAAATGCCATAGTGCCGTTCGAGTAGTTGACGACCACCCGTGAATGTACACTATCTAATAGCTTGCAAAAGATAGTAAAGGCTAATAATCCAAATAATACTGTTGGCCAGAATGATATCATGTGTAGAGAAAAGTTAGTTTCGTTAGCATGATATTGGAACGTTAGGATGCTCAAAAGAAGAAAGCAAACAAAATACAATATATCTTTTTTGAATTCAATTTTTTCAAGCACATTATATTGTTTACATAGGTGACCTAAATAATAGAAAGGAAATGATTTAAATAAACCAACAAAGATAAGCTCTCCCGTAAAACAGTTATATTTGCTAAGAGTATAAAGTGCGATAGCAATAAAGCTTATAGTTATCATAAAATAATGCATAAATTTTGTCCGATGGCATAAGTCAAAAATGAGATGCATTATTAATAATACTGCCAAGAAGTATGTGACGGAATTCAAGCCACATGATATGTTAGTTTCTGTTTGCAATAGAAAAATACCCGCTATTGGCTCTAATGCTTCTATTATAGTTGGCATGTGCTGGTTGGTTATATAGAACTTGGTAAACCAGTATGGATAGAAGAGAATGTTGTAGATGAAATATGGTCTAATAAGTCTCTGCCAATACTTGAGAAGATTATTCTTTAAATCAAATGGTGTTTTCTTTAAATATCCTGAATAAAAGAAGAATGCTTGTATGATAAAAACCTCAAAAAAGGTAACTGGTTGTGCCCCATGTCCCTGAGGAATATGTATAGGCACAACTAAAGCAATTGCAAGAAATTTTGCCCAGTCTATCCAGTTAATTCGTTGCATTTACGTTTCTGAGGCTTTTATTTTGTAAGATGCCATAAAAACTTGAATACTTTTGTCGTTACAGGTCTTCTGTATCCAAGGCCGTCAACCACAATATGATTTTGATATACATTGAATGTGTGAAAACCAAGATTGTAATTTAGAGAAGGAGAATAAATCCTTCTAAGTTCTTTGAAGTTAAATGTTCCGTTTTCTGTGGATATTTCTTGAATAGAGACAGCATCACCATACGACTTGATACAAACTTGAGCTGGACGATATAGTTTCCCGTTACAAATAAAAACATCTCCAGCCATGCGGGATATGTTTTCTTCAAAATGGTAGGTGTCGTATTGTATATAAGTACCATCACAATCTTTTTTGTAAATTCCTAAATCTTTCCCATTCGCGTCAGGAAGTTTTGTAGAGAACATTAGCTCTTCACCATTATAATTGAATGGGACAGAATCGGTAAGCCTGTCATTGCAAATAATACTATCGAATGAGATTTCGTCATTGATAGGGTTATATTTGTATCTAGGCAATTTCCCTGTTGCAGAATTCTCAGGGATTATGTAAATAATATCCTTTCCCCTTTGGATAAAGGGGAAGCTTAAGTGACTGTCAAGTTCCAGTATGGTTTTGATTCCTTTTAGATTAAAATCATGTCTGTCAACAATTAGTTTTGAGATGCGACCTCTATTGATACGGTCATACCATTCTTCTACTAAAACGATATAATCTTTGTCAGTGATGTCAAGGATAAATGGATCGGCAAACCATCGATCTTTATAGGTATGTTTCATCCAATTAACTCTGATTGGTTCGCCACTAATGATGTCCTCTAGCTTGTTATTTACAAAACCAATATTATATTTTGTTTCTGTAAGGAGTTCTCTGATAGTCATTTCGTTAGGTGATTTTGTGTATCAGTATGTTTTCAATCTATGTGATAACTTATGTTTGTCTCATCCTCCGAATATTAAGATTCACTATACTGTTTTCTCTAGAATGGATGCAAACATTTCTATTCATTAAGTATCATATTTTTGCAAAAGTACTTTTTTTTTGTGATAATACAAAACAAATTTGTGTAAAACTATAAAAATTCGTATATTTGTAGGCAAAATGAACAAGATAAATGTATTAGAAGTAATCCGTCAAGGACAGATTGGGGGAGGGGAGTCTCACCTTTTGGACTTGATAACGTTCTTGGATAAGGAACAGTTTGAGCCCGTTTGTTTGTCGTTCACCTCGGGCGAGATGATTACCCGTTTGCAGGCAATGGGCATTCGTTGTCATGTCATTGATACGTTGAAGGCTTTTGATATGAAAGTTCAGCGTCAGATTATTCAGTTGTTGCGTGACGAACAGATACAGTTGGTTCATGCTCATGGCAGTCGTGCTGCTTCTAATATGATTTATCCAGTGCGCCATCTTCATATACCTATTATATATACGGTTCATGGATGGAGTTTCCATGATGACCAGTCCTTGCCTATCCGATTGTTGCGCCAATAGAGCGAGAAACTGATATGTTCATTGGCAAACAAGGTTATCTGTGTTTCGCAGAGTAATGCGGATACAGGACAAAAGCGTTTTGGACTCAAGGATGCTGTGGTTATTGAGAATGGAATCAACCTGGTACGATTCAATCCCAATGGACAATTCAACGATTTACGCAAGGCTTTTGGCTTCGCAGAGGATGATTTTGTGGCAGGTTTTATTGCCCGTTGTACCAAGCAGAAGGCACCTCTCGACTTCCTGTCTTTGGTCGTTGAGTGAACTTAAGACAAATTATCCCATTGAAATTCTGGGCGTTAACAATAATTCAAAGGACCGAACAGAAGATGTATATCAACGTTTAGGCTTGCCTTATTATAACGAGACGAAACAAAGTCCTGGCTATGCACGCCAATGCGGATTACAACATGCCAAGGGTAAATACCATTTCTTCATTGATGCCGATACGTTTTATCCGTCGTGTTATGTTAATAAGATGATGGAGAAACTTACAAAACCGGGTGTTTCTTGTGTCGGCACTTTTTGGAGTTTTTATCCAGACGAGCAGCATTCGGCCTTTAGCTTGTTATGTTTCGAGTTGATTCGTGATACCTTCCTATGGGTACAGCATTTCAAGCGTCCTGAATTGAATATTCGTGGGATGACTTTTGCCTTTAATGCTGATTATGCTCGTCAGTGTACTATTCGTACAGATATTCGTCGTGGTGAGGACGGATCGCTGGCATTAGAATTAAAGCGTTATGGAAGAATCACATTCCTTTACGATCGTAAGGCTCGTCCTGTTACAGGTTATGGAACGTTGAATGAAGACTCTTTGCTACATAGTCTTTGGAACAGGATCCGTGTACAAATGAAAGGTATTTTCCGCATCTTCTACAAGACAGACCATTATGAGGATACGGAAGATAATTTGATGCATCGCCCATGAAAATAGTATATCTATATTCGTCATTAGCCATTACTGGTGGTGTAGAAAGGGTTTTGGTCGATAAGATGAATTACCTTGTCAACCACTATGGTTATGATGTCTATATGATATCTTCAGACCAGGGACAACATCCAGTTCCTTATCGGTTGGATGAACGAGTTCATTTGCTGGATTTGCAAATCCGCTTTCACACTCAATATCAATATCGTGGGTGGAAAAGGATTCTTGAGGGCAAGCGTCTATCCCAATTGTATCATCAACGGTTAAAGGAAAAACTTAAGAAAATAAGTCCCGATATTGTTGTTTGTACCACTTCACAGGATGTGCATGGCTTATTACGAATCAAGGGGAAAATCCCTGTGGTCGTAGAGTGCCATGTCAACTTTACTCATCCAGATTCTTGGTTTCAACGCGTGCGAACCTTATATAATAATTATTGGATAGGCAAAGCTGATGCTGTCGTCACGTTGACTCAAGGTGATGCTAAAAATTGGCAGCATGTTAGTCGTCATGTTCGTGTAATTCCCAATATTGTTCATTTGAATGATACAGGTCGATTCTGCGATTGTGCCAGTAAACGGGCTATCTTTGTGGGGCGTTTAGTGAAACAGAAAGGACTTCCAGACTTGGTAAAGATTTGGCGCATTGTCAACAGTCGTTATCCGGATTGGCAATTAGATATCTTTGGAAATGGAGAAATGGAATCTATTCCAGACATCAAATTGATAGTTCATCCTCCGACGTCTAACATTATGGAGGAATATATCAATAGTTCCATGTTGTTGATGACATCAATCTACGAACCTTTTGGCTTGGTTTTACCTGAGGCGATGAGTTGTGGTTTGCCCGTCATAGCTTTTGATTGTCCATACGGTCCGGCAGATATTATTATTCACAAATCAAATGGTTTCTTGGTTTCTGAAAGGGATATTAATCGTTATGCAGATTATGTTTGTCAGTTAATCGAAACTCCCAACCTTTGTCAATTGATGGGAGTAGCAGGTGTCAAAACTTCTCATCGATATAACGCTGACAGAATCATGCCTCAGTGGCAGGATTTGTTCGTTTCCCTAACATCCAAGGAGCCTTCTTCAGGAAGAACAGAATGACAGAATTCTCTCCCAGTATGTCCCATTAATTCGCTGAATTTATATTTCTGGGGCCTTATATTTTACAAGATGCCATAAAAACTAGAATAATATAGTGGTGGCAGGTTTTCTATATCTAAGGCCGTCAACCACAATATGATTTTGATATACATTGAATATATGAAAAGGATCAGCATAGATTTTACATGTATGTTTCATCCAATTGACCCTGATGGGTTTACCATGAATTATGTCCTTCTGTTTGTTTTCTGCAAAACCAATATTGTATTTATTTTCTGTAAGGAATTCTCTAATAATCATTCAGGTTAGTAATACTATGTGTTGTTAATATTTTGTCTCTGTAGTATCTTACGGTAATTTTAACCTCCGAATAATAACAGATTCACTACTTTGCTTTTCTTTAGAATAGATGCAAACCTAATGAACATATAGCAAATAGTTCCTGCTAAAGGAATATATACGATGGCTTCAATCCATCGGTTTTCAAAGATAGGTATATAGTCCATAATGATATCAATGATTAGAATGTGAAGTAGGTAGATTTCTAGCGAGTACTGGCCAGCTTTTGTAAAAGCTGATTCTGCAATCTTATATTCATTGTTGAAAATAGCGACCAAAAAGAAAAGACTTGATGTATTGCAAATTGCTAGCATGAAATGAACGCCTTTAAAAAACAATAAGTAAAAGGAAATGGCATATATGATGAAATATAGAGATGATAATCTGATAGTAAAGAGTTTGTGTATTTTTTCAGAATAAACACCAACTAAGAATAAGGGATAATAGTGCCATAGTAAATTTAGGCAGAACAACTGATTAAAAATTTCAAAATCTTTGCCGAGAAAGTGATATGTGTTTATAATAATAAAAGCAAATATATCTAGTACAATACGGTTGATGTTGTGCTTTTTACTTACAAAATGATTGAAGGAGTGAATAAATGTTAGTTCAAATAAAACAATTAAAAACCAAAAACCCTGTTTAAATTCGTCTGTAATAAATGTTATGATATTTTCTATAGTAATACCTCGTTTAATTAACCATAATAAAAAAAAGGAAATAAAGGGAATAATTAAACGGAAGATGCGTTTTTTAAGGAATTCTATGAAGTCGTATTTTTGAATTGACTTGTTGGCAAGTAATCCACTTACATAAATGAAGATTGGAATTTGAAGAGAATTGCAGATGTTCCATAAGATAGAACCATCAGCTCTGTTTGAGTAAAAGAATAAATGACCAACAACAATAGAAGTGATTGCAACCCCACGGAGGTAATCTAATGTAGTATTTCTATTCATGATGCGTCATTGTTTTTTTTGCAAAAATACTATCTTCTTATCTCGTGAAAAAGCAATTAGATTTGTATGTCAAATTGCCAGCACCAATTATGTAAGGGATATTCTTTCCTGTTAACTCGTGCTTTTTTGTAAATTCCTTGTGAATCTCGGAGATTTCCTCTAGGACCATGTATACGACCGCTATGCATCCTTTCTCCATTAATCGCATAGCGGATTTTGCATCCAATGGCATTTTCAGAACATATTAGATGTATACTATTGTTGTTGATATAAACAGATTGAACAATGTCTTTATTAGACGGTGAAATAACACTGAATCCAAAATGTTTTATTTTGCTTACAGAAGTTGTGTCAAAAACTAATGGCGGATATGGTACATTGAAATTTATTACTACTTTGCTTCCTAAACATTGAATGGAACTTGGCATTAGTCCTTTTTCGCAACTATTGCCATGAATAATGTCTAATGCGGACATTGCAACAAACTTACCATGAAGTTGCTGTCCAATAGCATTAATATGAATACGCTCTCTTACAAAGTCATAAAGATATGTTGGGCTGCTGGGCCAAAACAGGGAATCTTCTTCTACTAGTTCAAGTTGACTTCGTGGAACTACACTCTCTTGACACTTGAAATTGTTTTCCTTAAATTTCCTCCCACCTGAAACATTGTTTGTTTGATAGCATACGATTCGCACATCTTTCGCTTGATGAGTTATATTTTTAATATCATTGGTTATATCAGTCTGAAATTTTTTCAATAGGAATTTGTAGTTTGTTTTGGGATATTCTTCAATGTCACTTTCCCCTTGCATCCAGCAAATTGCTGGAACTATAAAATCCCATTTCCGTTCTTTTGCATTTTTGTAAGCGGATTCAATATTATCTATAAAGCATTGATATGGACGGGTACCTTTGCCAAGATCTTTAATGGCTGTTGTGCCTTGCCCTCCAGGGAAGATACATATTATAGTGTCTTTCCCTAAACTATCTGCTAACATCTCTGCCATACTATATATGCTTAGCTCAAAAGAGCGTTTTTGATAATGGATAATTTTTTTCGCTTTTTCCTTAATTATGTTATTATCAAAATAGCCATATGCGTGGTCAAGGTTTTCTGTAACGATTCGACCGCCTTCATAGCTTGCAAGGGAATCAAAGTCGGTTATGCGAGTTGCTTCTTCTCCTAATGCTAAACTTTGTCCATAAACAGGAATACATATAACAGTTTTGTGCTCGTATGATTCTTTACATGATACGAGAAACATAAATATGACAATTATCGAATAAAGTTTTTCTTTCATGAGTGCAAAGATACAAAAAAAGAATGATTTGTATTGTTTTCTCATACTTTTTTTTTCTTTACGTGTCTAAAGCAATAGTTTATGCATTCATAATGAAGCTTGCCACTAGAATGAAGATCTCAATGACTACATAACTCATTATAAATAAAAATAAAGCCCCATTTTATTCAATAGTTTTTCTGCATAATTATTATTGTCTTTGTATTGAACTAATCTTTTTCTATGATAATGCCAAGCAAATTTGGATAAATCAGGGAAAAATAGTATATTTGTGGCCAAATTGACGTTTAAATTCACATAGCAGATGTCTTGTCGAGGTAAAGAGAATCATGTTATAATATCCTCAGCAATATCTTGGATGCGATTTCCATTGATATTCATGATAGTGCTATTGCATTGTTACTGTGCGATTAATAGCTATGGTCATCCTAGCTTCTTTCAATGGGTATATCCTTTTGGCCTTTTGTTAGGCGAGACAGGTGTCCCTGCATTTTTCTTTATTTCTGGTTTTTTGTTTTTCTATAGTTCAAAGACATATTCTCAAAAAATAAAATCCAGGGTGCATACTTTGTTGGTTCCATATGTCTTTTGGAATGGATTAATCCTGTTGTCATATATATTACTATGCCTTATCGGGAAACCTATGATAATCATAGGGAAGTCCATAGCAGATTATGAATGGATAGATTTTCTGAGGGCATTTATAGATAGAGGAAATTGGGACCATGGCAATGGTGTACCCATGCTTTGTCCATATTGGTATATCAGGAATTTGATGGTAATATGTGTATTCTCACCTATTATATATTATATTATCAGATATTTGAAATGGGTTCCTGTATTGGCATTGTTCGCTTGGTGGATATCAATCCCATATAATGGAATGATAGCTTCGAGTCTGTTGTTTTTCAGTATTGGAGCATATTTTTCCATAGAACAAAAGAATCCAATTGTTATGTTGCAGAAATATAGGATTGTTTTTTTGTGTTTTTGGGTTATAGCCTTTCTCATTGACTGGGCGCATTGTTTTGTGAATGTTCCTAATGCATTATATTTTCATCGTATTTCTTTGTTACTGAATATTTTTTTGCTATTTTTGGTTGGTAATTATTTCGGGAATATTAATTATTTGGGTCGGAAAATACTTGATAAATCGGCCTTCTGGATTTATACGGTACATTATCCAATGACAATTGCTTTTGGAACCATATCTGCTAGGTATTTGCAGGAAGCTCCAGATTGGCAGGTGTTCGTTTATTATTGGTGCATTGTGCTTTGTGTCACTGCTTTGTGTGTAATCAGTTATGTCATCTTGCACCGCATGTGCCCCAAAGTATTGTCGTTTGTTACGGGGAATAGAGTATGAGGACTTTTATCAAGTATACATCCATTGCCATAGCAGTTGTGTTACTGCTTTTGGGTGCTTTACGGCTCCATCCGTACTATCATTTAGCTAAAAAACATAATATGATAGTGAATGAGCAATCTAGTTGTCTTTACGATACTTTGAAAATAGCTTTTATTGGTGATAGTTGGGCTGCCTATCATCATGACCATGATAAGGAACTGGAAATATTGTTTAGTCAAAAAGGACTTCCTGTTCATGTATTCTCGGTAGGAAATGTTGGAGCCAAGAGTAGTGAAATTTATGGGCGCATGTTTTCAACGACTAAACCATTTTTAATGGAACGACCTGGATATTGTGTTATTTCGGCAGGAATCAATGATGCAGTGGCCAAGTTGGGAAAGGAATATTATGTGCATCATTATATGTTGATTCTCCAACAGCTATTGGAATTGGGTATAAAACCTGTAGTATTGGAAATACCGGAAGTAAATTATCGAGCCGTAGCCAGTCGTGAGCCGTGGACTATGAGAATGCGTCATATCCTATCTTCCTTCATGACAGGTTCAGAAATGTATGGTTTTGACTCATATAAAAAGGCACTTATTCAGGCTTTCAAAAAGGCGGACCTGCAAAACCATATCATCTATATCAGTGCAGATTCGTGGAATGCAACTGGGTATCATGATAAAAGAGGTTTGTATTTATCTGATGAAATACATTTAAATGCTAAAGGTTATGAGGTGTTAGACTCCTGTATTGCATCGGAGATTTTTAAGGACATAGCTAAAAAACAATAAAGCAGGTATATTTATGAGCAAGATAAAAGTATTAGAGGTCATTCGTCAAGGACAGATTGGGGGAGGGGAGTCTCACCTTTTGGACTTGATAACGTTCTTGGATAAGGAACAGTTTGAGCCCGTTTGTTTGTCGTTCACTTCGGGCGAGATGATTACCCGTTTGCAGGCAATGGGCATTCGTTGCCATGTCATTGATACGTTGAAGGCTTTTGATTGGAAAGTCCAGCGCCAGATTATACAGTTGTTGCGTGACGAACAGATAGAGTTAGTTCATGCTCATGGCAGTCGTGCTGCTTCTAATATGATTTATCCAGTGCGCCATCTTCATATACCTATTATATATACTGTTCATGGATGGAGTTTCCATGATGACCAGTCTTTGCCCATCCGATTGTTGCGCCAATGGAGTGAGAAACTGATATGTTCATTGGCTAATAAGGTTATCTGTGTTTCGCAGAGTAATGCAGATACGGGACAGAAGCGTTTTGGACTGAAGGATGCTGTGGTTATTGAGAATGGAATCAACCTCGTACGGTTCAATCCCAATGGACAATTCAACGATTTACGCAAGGCTTTTGGCTTCGCAGAGGGTGATTTCGTAGCAGGCTTTATCGCTCGTTGTACCAAGCAGAAGGCACCTCTCGACTTCCTGCATGCTGTCCGTTTGGCCCATGAGGCTAATCCTCAAATAAAAGGTCTCTTTGTAGGAGAGGGTGATATGGATGCGGAGGTCGATGCCTATATTGCAGAGAATCAGATGGGCGATTATATCTTCCGTAGCAAGTTCCGTACCGATGTCCCAGACCTGTTACATTGCATAAATGTTTATTGCTTGCCCAGCCTTTGGGAAGGACTTTCCATTGCCTTGTTGGAGGCGATGGCGATGGGTAAGGCTATCGTGGCAACTCCTACTGATGGCACGAAGGAAGTGATTACCCATGAGCACAATGGCTTGGTCATCCCTTATGAGCAACCTCAGGCTTTGGCTGATGCCATCCTTCGTTTCCGCGAGGATGAGGCTCTATACTCGAAGTGTGGTCAACAGGCTCATGAGGTTGTTGCCCAGCGCTTCAACGCCCAGCGTGTCTCCGATGCTGTTTCGAAGATCTATCAATCAGAAAAAGATAATAGGTAGGGAATTTTTTCGTTTCTGAGCCAATTCGTCCTTCATGCGGGCAATGGCTGTCTTGAAGAAGAAGGCGATAAGATGCTCGTCAGTACCTTCTGCGCGAATCTGTTTCAGAGCTGAGATGTAGGCTGAACGGTCTTCCAATTTGATAATTAAGAGTGGATGACCTGCACGAAGCAGAATAAAGTTGGAGAGTAGGCGACCTGTTCTTCCATTTCCGTCACGGAATGGATGCAGGTATTCGTAGTATCCGTGCCATTTGGCAGCAACCACCATCGGATGATGGCCGTCATCAAGCGCTTTTTGCGTAGATTCCATCAGACTAGGAACTCGTGCTATCAGTGTCTTGTGGTCGCCAAACACAGTGTCGCCTGCAGCCATATCTTCGGTGGTGTAGTCTCCAGCGATAGCTCCTGGGGCTCGATAGACTAGGGTATGCTCAGTAACCAATCGGTTCACCTCTTTCAATAATGTTTCATCGAACGGATGATCCAAATGCTCTACCATATAGTCGAAAGCCCTAAAATGGTCAGCCATCTCTGTACATTCTAACAGCGAACGACCTACGGGAATCATCGCCATACCTTGTTCGCGAAGAATACGAGTGTCGTCCACTGTAAATGAGTTACCTTCGATGGCACATGAATGAGCAGAGAACAGAATTTCATTGTATTCCATCCATTGTTTCTTGCCCATCCTGTCGGCTATCTTCTCTTGATACTCCTGTCGGATGCTTTCGTATTCCTTAATCTCTTTCTCAAACATCGCTGCAAAGATACGAAGTCTATTCAAAACTTCCAAATATTCGCCTCTTTTTCTTATTCCATACCGTTTATGTCATGACTATATAAAATCCAAATCAGTCTTTTGTCGGAAATACTTTGAGCATGGACATGAATGATGGAGTGAACTTGAATTGATTCATCGTTCTGCTTTTGTTGATTTGTTAAACTTATTGTTAATTGTGGCTTAAAAGCCGTTAAATTACCTTTATTTTGTGTCCGACATGTCGGTCACACTATCCATTGTGCTACGCATATTATTCCGTAACTTTACTGCGTCGACCGGCGACACACTGTACAATATAACGTAAAATAATACACTTTTATTATGTCAGCCCCAGTAAATATCCGCGACATTTTGTATGGCATCTGCAACACCCGCGATGCTGACCTCCCCTTCTTTCAGCGGGAGCTAAAGGCGTATATCCTCCGGCGGGGCCTCTTACATCAAAGAGAACCCCACGATGCTCCACAGAAACCTCCGTAAGCTAGGTAAGATGTGAAAAGGATGATGTTAGATGTAAAAAATGTACAAATTATGAATTTCGAAAACCTACGCCTGAGCTTGTTCCAGAACAGCCAGGCAGTCAATAGCAAGGCGGTGACCATCCAGGAGATTATCCGCCTCATCAAGTTCGACGACACCGTGCGCGACAAACAGGCACTCTACGATGACCTCTGCGCACGTGTCACCGAGAAGTATGCCAAGGAGAAGGTGAAGGACGCCTCCATGCCCATTTTCAGTGGCCTGTTGTGCTCCGCAAGCTCGGTTTCGAATGGTGCCACACCAACAGTGGCAACGCTTATCGTGTAATCGATCTTACACCAGACCAGGCTCAGTTCGAACTGCTCAACAACGAACAAGCACCTGATCCTACAACATCTGATGCCGTCGAACAAGACCTGCCCTTCTGATATATGTTTCTCTCTAAAAGTGATTCAAGTGATTCAAGTTTTTGTAACTTTCCTATATAAAATCATTTACCCCCTAACCAAATGATTTCCTTTATACAATTTTACATATATATCTTTCACTAAAATCACTATTATTGTCTAACCGACTCAATATCAATCTTTTAAATATAAATCCTGATTATGATAAAAGCAATGTTTAAAAGTGAGCTCGCCAAGCTCGCAGGTGTGTCAAGCCGCACCTTCCGGCGATACCTCGCTACACGCCGTGCTATTCTCACT
>Ga0247610_10002293_pt1 | contig 22321 bp, 21 predicted proteins | sample 174DNAGHGhighgp2_FD_193483 | JGI IMG/M metagenome (GOLD analysis project Ga0247610, IMG submission 193483) | Sheep rumen microbial communities from Palmerston North, Manawatu-Wanganui, New Zealand - 1742 DNA GHGhigh gp2 | ecosystem: Host-associated > Mammals > Digestive system > Stomach > Rumen...
GATTATTATTTAGCTTGAATTTAAACTTATAAATTGAACCGCCCATTGCCGAACGGCACGATGTGGTGGTGTGAGAGGGGATGAAGAATAAATATGAAGAATATTTATTTTTCTACTCTACTCGATTCTAATTTTGTTCTATATAAAAGAGTAAACGTTATCAATGTTTACTTATAAAAAAGTAATATGTTATAATGTTTAAAAAGGAGATTAAGAAAAATTATGATTAGATTAGAACTTATAACAAATGAAAACATTACATTTGCAACTAGAATTCAAAATGAAATTTTCCCAGAATATAATGGATTAAATAATTATCTAGATTCATTAAAGAATGATTCTAGTATACATTTTTTCTTAGTATATGAAGGTGATACTTGTATTGGTACAACAGGTATTTACGCATATAAAAATGATAATAAAAATGCATGGATTGGTTTCTTGGGTCTAAAGGGTAAATATAGATATCAAGGAATTGGAAAAGATGTATTAGCATTAACAGAAGATTATGCTAGAAAAAACAATTATAAATTTATTAGATTATTCACTGATAAATTAAATAATGATCCTGTAATTAATTTCTATAAGAAAAATGGTTATACATTTGAAGATTATAATTCAAATTTAGAAGAAAAGAAGAATGATTTCTTAGTAGTTATAGGCTCTAAGTCATTAACTGGTGAAAAGGTTGAACCATGGAACAATAAATTCCTAAACATCTCTAAACAAGCTTTAAAACAAATCTATGATTAATGTATACTAAATATAGTAAATCATATTTATTGGGGATGGTTAAATGTTTTTAGATTCATATAATAAATTTTATAGCGATGGCTTTTTGGGATATGGAGAAAATGGAGATTTTAAATATTTTTCATTAGCTCATTTTCTACCAATAGTTATTTTAATAGTAGCAATCGTATTAACATATGTATTTAGAGATAAAATAAAGAATTATAAATATGAAAAATATATAAGATATAGCTTAGCTTTTTTGATGATGTTAGTAGAAATGTCATATTATTGGAGAATGCTATATAGTGGTAACCCAAATAGAGAAGATTTATTATCTCATTTTCCTATTCAGGTTTGTACAATATCCGCTTTACTAACAGTATTTTTACTTACAACAGAAAGTAAGCAATTATTCGATTATTTAGCATATGTGGTATTAACTCTTGGCATGGTGCCTTTAATTACTCCAGCTGTAATAATGAATACAGGTCCAAGATATTATAGATATTATCAATTTTTCTTAGAACATTTAATTCCTATTTATTCAGTATTCTATTTTATGTTTATTAAGGATAGAAAAATTGAATTAAAGAATATTTGGAAACCATTTGTTTTATTAGTTCCATTTGGTCTTATTGCAGTAATATTAAATTCAAATATTGAGGGTGCAAATTATTTCTATTTAGGTACACAAACAGATGGTGCATCAATAGCTAATATAATGCCTAATAATATTGTCTTGAAATGTTTTATATATGCCGCAATAACAATTAGTTTATTCTTAATTTTATATGGTATTTATTATTTGGTATATTATTTAGTAAATAAATATAGAAATAAAGATAAAGAAATAGTAGAAGAAAATTCAAAAGCCCTCTAGGGGCTTTTTTTATACAAATTTTTGTAAATTGTGTAATATTGTGTTTTTTGTTGACATTAATATTTATTTCTTTTATAATTCAAAAAGTAATCCTTTTTAAGAGGGGGAGAGAAAAATGAGAAGAATATTTGTAGATTCAGGTTCATCAATAAAACATGATGAATTAGAAAAATATAACGTTGAATTAATTCCACTTAAAATATTAATCGGTGATAAAGAATATTTTGATGATGGTAAAGATTTAACAATTGATAATTTCTATAAGCTATTAGAAGAAGAAAAGACTTTTCCTAAAACAAGCTTACCACAGTTAGACATTTTAGAAAAAAGAGTTACAGACTACACAAATTTAGGTGATGAGGTTGTAATTATTACTATCTCTAGTAAAATTAGTGGCGAAAATAACGCATTAAAGATGTTATTTGAAGATAATAAAAAAGTATTAGTCTTAGATTCTAAAGTTGCTGTTGGTGGTATTAGATTAATTGTTGATTATTTAAATAGAAATAAAGATATACCTTTTGATAAGATTGAACAAAAGGTAAATGAATTCATTCCAAGAATTCAAATTATGGCCATCCCTGAAACATTAAGAAATTTATTAAAGGGTGGAAGATTATCTAAAACAGAATGGTTATTAGGTTCTATTTTACAAATTAAGCCAACAATTGGATTTAAAGATGGTAAAGTAAAAGTATTATCTAAAAATAGAGGACTAAAAAAAGCAATGAAAGAAGTAGCTTCAATGCTAGAAGAACTTGATTGTGATACATCATATGATATTATTGCATCATATACATATAATAAAGAAAATGTAGATGAATTAATTAGTATGGTTGATGAAAAATATAAATCAGCAATCAAAGTTTATGATAACCTAGATCCTGCAATCGCAGTACACTGGGGTCCTAACGCATTTGGCTTCGTATTCATTTCAAACAAATAAAAATAAGCATCAGCTAAAAAAACTGATGCTTATTTTTTCTTTTTTTCATACATTGGTGTATTATTTCTAATACCATTTTCATAATAATAATCACTATTTTGAATAAAATAATCTCTCATTATTTTTTCTACATCTATTTTTGCTTTTTCTAATGATTTACGTTTGTTACCTAAATCCTCTAGGTAATATGGTTCTAATATATTATAGTGTATACAAGGCTTTTTACCTCTAAATAGTTTATATAAGCCTCTTGGCTTATGAAATGTAATAACAGTAGGTATTATCTTTTTAGTTGAATTATATGCAAAATGGAATACTCCAGGCATTAAATTTCTTATGTGGTCACAATAAGGAATTAATGCTGCTTCAGCATAAAATAATATATTATTTCCTTTATTAATTACCTCAGGAGTCTCTTTATTAAATCTTCTTAATAATGTTGTCTCAGTAGGAATAGGTACTGCACCACCATCTCTAAATAGTCTTGATACAATTCCGAATCCTAAATTTGATTCTAGTGTAGTTACATATATTCTTTTAGTAGGAATAGAAGTTAATATTATAAATACATCAAATGGAAAAACGTGATTAGAAATAACTAATGAGCCTTTAATATTTTTCTTATTCTTTTTACCCTTAACTCTAACTCCCCAGAATATATATTTAGGTATTAACATAAAAAATATAAAACAATAAATAATAATTTTATTCCATATTTTAAATCCAATACTTTTTCTATATAGATTATAATTGCTTTTTAAATGGACTTCTTTAGGATGAAATCCATTATCATATGTATGCTCATTTTCATTAATGATTTCTTTATCCTTCTCCATAAAAACCTCGCAAAATCTATGATAATTATACATATTTTTAGTGTTTAATTCAATATGCAATTATGATACAATTATCTAGAGGTGTATTAAGATGAAGGTTATTTTAGGCTTATCAGGTGGAGTAGATTCAAGTGTTGCTCTAAAACTATTAAAGGATGAAGGGTATGAAGTTGAAGCTATGTTCATGCGAAATTGGGATTCTGCAACAAATAATGATATATTAGGTAACCCTGATATATCAGATGATGTATGTCCACAAGAAAAGGATTTTCAGGATGCACAAAAGGTATGTGACGAATTAGGAATAAAACTTCATCGAATTGATTTTATTGAAGAGTATTGGGATACTGTATTCACTTATTTTTTAAATGAATATAAAAGTGGAAGAACTCCTAACCCAGATATAATGTGTAATAAATATATTAAATTTAATGCTTTCTTAAAACATGCATCTACACTTGGTGCTGATTATATAGCTATGGGTCATTATGCAAGAGTAAGACATGAAAAGGATAAAAGCTATCTTTTAAGAGGTGTAGATTCAAATAAGGATCAGACATATTTTTTATGTCAAATAAGTCAAGAACAATTAAGAAAATCATTATTCCCTGTTGGTCATTTAACAAAACCAGAGGTTAGAAAGATTGCACTTGATGCTAATTTATATACTGCAAAGAAAAAGGATTCTACAGGTATTTGCTTTATCGGTGAAAGAAATTTCCATCAATTTTTAAAGAATTATTTACCATCAAAGCCAGGAAATATTGTTACAACTGATGGTAAGGTAATTGGTAAGCATGATGGATTAATGTATTATACAATTGGCCAAAGAAAGGGTCTTGGAATTGGTGGATCAAATGAATACGAAAGTGCTGCATGGTTTGTATGTGGTAAGGATTTAGAAAAAAATGAGCTTATTGTAGGACAAGGCCATGATAGTATTTATTTGATATCTGATAATTGCTATGCATCAAATGTTAATTGGATTACAGATAAGCCAATTGAAGGTAAAAAATATACTGCAAAATTTAGATATCGTCAGCCAGATAATGACATCACTTTAGAATTTATTGATGATGATCATATTCATGTATTATATCCTGAAGGTGTAAGAGCGGTAACACCAGGACAGGCTGTTGTAATATATGATGGTGAAATTTGCCTTGGTGGGGCAATAATTGATAGTGTATATTATAAAGATGAAAGAAGAAAATATTAATGGAAGAAAAGACAATTATAACTGGAACCATTGAAAATTATATATATGAATCAGATAGCTCATATAGAGTATGTGAAATTACATTAGATAATGATGAATCAGTTGTTATTGTCGGTTCTTTTCCACGCCTTGATGAAGGATTAAGCTATGAATTTAGTGGAGTATATAAGGAACACCCAAAATATGGTAAGCAATTTTTTGTTGAATCATATACTAAATCAGATAGCTTTACTAAGTCAGGGCTTTTAAATTATTTATCTAGTGGTAAATTTTATGGAATTGGTCCTAAAATTGCATCTAATATTATTGATAAGCTAGGACTTGATTGTATAAAGAAAATAATAGAAGACGAAAATGCATTAGATAATATTCCTTCATTAACTAAGCCAAAGGCAGAAGCATTAAGAGAATTATTAAAGATTAATTATATAAAAGAACAAGTATATATTAAACTATATGGCTTTGGACTAACTACTAAAATGGTTAATAAGCTATATGATAAATATGAGAATAAGGCAGCTAATAAAATAGAAGAAAATCCATATAGATTAATAAATGAAGTTGAAGGATTTGGCTTTAAAAAAAGTGATAATTTAGCCCTTAATTTAGGTATAGCACCAAATGATATTAGACGTATTAAGGCATCACTAATATATACCTTAAATTATGTATGTTATCAAAATGGATTTACATATTTAACTAAAGAACAATTAATTAATTCAGCGAAATCATTAATAACTAAGGTTGATATAAATGAAATAGATTTTATTGATGCCCTATGTGATTTAGAGATGAGTAAAGAAATAATAGTTGAAGATGATAGAGTTTTTGATTATTCATTATATAATGCTGAAAGAAATGTAGCTGAAAAACTATTAAAGCTTAATGAAATTAAGCCAAATTATAAAAAAGATGATGTAAAAAAAGCCTTAGATTATGTTAAAGGCTTAGTTGAAATAGAATATACTCCACTACAAGAAGACGCTATTATAAGTTCTTTATCCAATAAATTATCGATTATAACAGGTGGACCTGGTACAGGTAAATCTACAATATTAAAGGGTATATTATTAACCTATGCTAAATTATTAGATGTAGCAATTACAGATGATATTTTTGATTATAAAGTATGTATGGTATCACCTACAGGTAGAGCCGCAAAAAGAATGGCTGAATTGACAAATCATAAGGCAACAACTATTCATAAGGCACTAGGCTATAATTATACTGATAATTTTACAAGAGATGAATATAATCCATTATCTATAAGCTTACTTATAGTAGATGAAGTATCAATGCTTGATATTTTATTATTACAAAGCTTATTAAAGGCAATACCTAATAAATGTCAAATAATACTAATTGGAGATTCAAATCAATTACCATCAGTAGGACCTGGTAATGTATTAGCAGATCTTTTAAATTCAAAATTATTTAAAACAACAAGATTAACTCAAATTATGCGTCAGGCATCTGATTCTGATATTATTAGATTATCTAATATGGTTTTACAAGAAAGAATTAATTATTCAATCTTTTCTAATAAAAAAGAAATCTTTTTCTATGATAGAGAGACAAAAGATGCAATAGATGGAATCTATAAAATATTAGATAATTTTATATCAAAGGGTGGAGATTTATATTCAGATATACAAATACTTGCCCCTATGTATGCAGGAGTTGCAGGAATAGATGCAATTAATTTAGCTATACAAGAAAAATATAATAAAGAAGATAAACTAATTGTAAGAGATAATAAAGTATTTAAGAAAAATGATAAGGTATTACAATTAAAAAATGATTCTATGCTAGATATCATGAATGGTGATATAGGAAAAATTGTAGATATCATAAAAGTGGATGAAAAGGATGCATTATTAATTGATTTTGATGGAAGAATAATAACTTATTATGCATCTGATTTAGATAATTTAACTCTAGCTTATGCTATATCAGTTCATAAAGCTCAGGGCTCAGAATTTGATAATGTAATAATGCCAATATTGCCAAGCTATCAAATAATGCTTAAAAAGAATCTTTTATATACAGCAATAACTAGAGCTAAAAAAAGATTAATAATAATTGGTAAAATAGATACATTTGAAAGAAGTATTCACCAGGCATTAATGAATAGACAAACATCACTTTACCAAAGAATAGAAAATATACCTATTAGTCAGGATAATAAAATATTTGATCCTGAAATTCCATTTGATGTATTTGGAGAATATGATATGGAAGGAATAACTCCATATACATTTATGGATAATAATTAATCATAAAAAGGCCTATGATTTATAATAGGCTTTTTTAATTCTAATATTTCAGTTAAATCAATCTCTAAATATTTGCATATTAATTGTAAATTCATAAAGGATGGCTCTACATATCCGTTTTCAATTTTTGAATATGTAGATTGATTTATCAATAATATTTTTGCAAATTGCTTTTGAGTATAACCCATTTCCATTCTTTTATATTTTATTAACATAGAAAACTCTTTATAGTTCATAAAATCACCAATTAAATTTTAGTATAAAAATAGGCTTAAAAGAAGACCTATTTTTTTTATTTTTATGACTTAAAAATTAGAACTAAATCGTAGATTTATTCTATTTTTTATCAAATAATCCATTTTATAAATATAATTGATATTGACAAACTATTTTGATATAATAATAATGTTAAATTGTGTATATACACAAGGAGGTAAGTTTATGAAATACATGACTTCAAGTGAAATAAGACAAATGTGGCTTGATTTCTTTAAATCAAAAGGACATTTAGTAGAACCATCTGCATCATTAGTTCCAGTAAATGATCCAACTTTACTTTGGACTAACGCAGGTGTTACACCACTTAAAAAATATTTTGATGGAACAATGGTACCTGAGTGTCCAAGAATAACTAATGCACAAAAATGTATTAGAACAAATGATATTGAAAATGTAGGTAAAACAGCAAGACACCATACATTCTTTGAAATGCTAGGTAATTTCTCAATTGGTGATTATTTTAAGCCTGAGGCTATTAAATTTGCTGTTGAGCTTTTATTTAGTGATAAATGGTTTGGATTCGATAAGAATAAATTATATATCACATATTATACAAGAGATTTAGATGCTAAAAAGTATTGGATGGAAAATGGTATTGCTGAAGACCATTTAATTCCACTAGATGGAAACTTCTGGGAAATTGGAGAAGGACCTTGTGGACCTGATACTGAAATGTTTTATGATAGAGGACCTAAATATGATAAGAGAGGTCCAGAATTAATTAGAGATGATATTGAAAATGATAGATTCATTGAAATTTGGAATATTGTTTTCTCTCAATTCAATTCTAAAGAAGGCGTTAAAAGAGAAGATTATAAAGAATTACCTTCTAAGAATATTGATACAGGATGTGGTCTTGAAAGACTATGCTGTGTAATGCAGGAAGTTGATACTAACTATGATACAGATTTATTTATGCCAATTATTAAAAAGACAGAAGAAATTTCTGGTGTTAAATATAATGGTCAAATGGCATTTAAGGTTATAGCTGATCATGTTAGAACTGTAACATTTGCAGTAGCTGATGGTGCAACATTATCTAATGAAGGTAGAGGCTATGTATTAAGAAGAGTATTAAGAAGAGCTTCTAAATATGCAAAATCTATTGGCATTAATAAACCATTTATGTCAGAGCTTGTTGATGTTGTAATTAAGATTATGGATCCATTCTATCCATATTTACATGAAAAGAAAGATATTGTTAAACAAATAATTACTGCAGAAGAAGAAAAATTCTTATCTACACTTGCTGCAGGTGAAAAGAAATTTAATTTACTTGTAGAAGAATCTAAGGGTGTTATATCAGGTAGTGATGCATTTACTTTATATGATACTTATGGATTCCCTATTGAGCTTACAATAGAATATGCTGAAGAAAAAGGTTTAACTGTTGATACAAAAGAATTCGAAAAATATCTAGCTATGCAAAAGGAAAGAGCTAGAAATGCCCGTAAGGATGAAAATTCAATGGGAGGACAAAATGAAGAATTCTTAGCATTCAAGGAAGAATCTAAATTCTCAGGATATGATTGTACAAATCAAAAGAGTAGAGTTATCGCAATATTTGGTAATGCAGTAGTATTAGATGAAACACCATTTTACGCATTTTCAGGTGGTCAATTATGCGATAAGGGTAAATTAGATGATGCAAATGTATTAGACGTTATTAAAATGCCTAATGGACAACATCTACATGTATTAGATAATAATCCATTTAAGGTTGGAGATTTAGTATTTGCTGTAGTTGATAAGAAAAATAGAGATTTAACAAGAAAGAATCACTCATCAGCTCACCTTTTACAAGCATCACTACAAAATGTATTAGGTAACCATGTTCATCAACAAGGTTCACAAGTATGTGCTGATTATTGCCGTTTCGATTTCAATAATTATTCAAATCCAACAGATGAAGAAATTATGAAAATTGAAGATTTAGTTAACCAATATATTAATGAAGCTCATATGGTAAATACTTTAGTATTACCTATTGAAGAAGCTAAGAAGCTTGGCGCAATGATGCTATTCTCTGAAAAATATGGAGATAAGGTTAGAGTTGTAGATATGGGTGTATCTAAAGAATTCTGTGCAGGTACACATGTATCTAATACCCTAGATATTGAAAAATTTGCTATCGCTTCAATTGAATCAATTGGTTCAGGTACATTTAGATGTATGGCATATACATCAGAAAATGCAATGGATCATATTAAAGAAAGCCAAGCAAATGTTATGGAAACATTAAATACAATTATTAATAAGGGTAAAGATCTTGTTAAGCAAGCATTCCAAGAAGGAATCGAAGTTGTATTTGATTATGTACAAAGACCAATTGAGGTATTTGGCTATAGATATGTTTTAGCATTACGTAAGGAATTAGCTAAGGCTCAAGAAGCATATAAAGAACTTGAAAAGGAATATAACCAAAAGAAGAGTCAAAATGCATTAAAGAGCTTAGATAAGTATGATTCATTAATTTCTAATAATAAGCTTATTGCTAAAGCTGATACAATGGATTCTAATCTATTAAAGGATATGGCATCTGCACTTAAGAATAATAAGAATTTAGATTTCGTATTATTTGGTGCTACTGATGGTGCTAAAGTTACATTTGTAGCTTCAGCAAAAGAACCATTTGATGCAAGACAAATCGTTAAGGCTGCAACATCTATTTGTGGTGGTGGCGGAGGCGGAAAGCCTGATTTAGCTCAAGCTGGAGGAAAAGATCCATCTAAGCTAGATTTAGCCTTAGAACATGTTAAAGGTGCATTTTAATGAAATATATAGGACTTGATTTAGGCTCTAGAACATTAGGTATTGCTATATCTGATGAGCTAGGCATTCTTGCAAGAAGCTATGATACATTAAGATTTAAGGATGACGATTATAATTATGCTATTAATGCTACAATTGAAATATGTAAAAAAGAAAATGTTTCAACTGTAGTATTAGGTTATCCTAAGCATATGAATGGAGATGCTGGCATTAGAGCTAGCATTTCTGAAAATTTCAAAAAGGAAATTGAAAACAATTCTAATATTAAAGTTATATTAGAAGATGAAAGATTAACTACAGTTATAGTTGATAGAGCTATGATTTCTGGAAATGTAAAAAGAAAAGATAGACGCCAAAAGAAAGATGAAATGGCAGCTGTAGTTATCTTACAAAATTATTTAGATAAAATAAGCTTTTAAGGAGGATTTATGGTAGATCGTACTATTACATTAATTCGTGATGATGGTAAAGAAATTATTGCTGATATTTTATTTACATATCATTCACCTGAATTTGATAAAGATTATGTTGTTTTCCAAGTAAGAGAATCAGGAGAAGTTTCTGCAGCTCAATATTTTGAAAATGATGATAAAAAAGGCACTCTTGAAAAGATTGAAACTGAAGAAGAGTGGCAATTATTAGAAGAGCTTTTAAATGATTATGCAGAAGAATCTAACAAGGGCTGTGGATCATCTTGTGAGGGATGCCAATCTTGTTCTAGCTGCAGTGGCTGTGATAATTGTGAAGGCTGTGAGGATAGTGAAGAATAATTTAAAATTTAGCCCTTTGGAATTAGAATTAAAGGAATATGCTAAAGAAAATAAGGTTCCTATTATATTTGATGAAGGATTATCATTCGTTGAAGCAATAATAGGTGCTAAAAGACCTAAAAATATATTAGAAATAGGTACAGCTATTGGCTATTCTGCAATAAGAATGGCATCTGTATGTAATTCTAATATATATACAATTGAACGTGATAATTCAATGTATAATCTTGCTACCAAAAATATAAAAAAGGCAGGATTAGAAAATAATATTCATGTAATATTTAAAGATGCGCTAGAAGCTTTTAGCGATGTATCAAATATCAAATTCGATTTAATATTTATAGATGCAGCTAAAGCTCAGTATCATAAATTCTTTGATATTTATACTCCTCTATTAAATGATAATGGCGTTGTTATTTGTGATAACATGCTATTTCATGGATTGGTTAATGATATAAATAACATTGATTCTTATTCTAGAAGTGTTAGAGGATTAATAAGAAAGCTTAATTTATTCCATGATGAATTATTAAACAATGATAAATTCCAAACAGCAATATATGATATTGGTGATGGAATGAGTGTATCTATAAAAAAATAAAAGAAGGAGATTTGACTATGAGAATAAGAGGCTTAATTCATATGATAGAGTTAGATCATAAAGTAATTGGCTTAAAACTATATAAAAAGATAAAGTTTTTCTATTTTCAAAATAGTCAAATGAACACTTTTAAAAGATATTTATATCAAGATAATTGGATTGATTTAGAATATGAAGAAGACAATATGTCAAGAAAGGGTCAATATCTTGCTTATAGAATTTCATATGTATATAAAATAGAAGCTATTGGCAGATTTGATCATGTGACATATTATGATAAAAATATATTAGATAAATCATTACATACATTTTTAAATAATCTAGGTCATACTATGTTTTTAGATTTAGAAATGACTATGCCTTCATATACATTTAAAGGTAAAGGCTTTAGAACTGAATTGATTCAAGCAGGTATTGAAATCTGTGATGAAAAATTTGATGTAATAAAAAAATATTCTAATTATGTTAAACCTAAAATCAATAAAGAATTATCTAAAAGAGCAGAAGATTTTTTAGGAATAACATCCATAGAATTTTATAAAAGATGTATTGAATATAAAAAATTTTATAATGATTTTAATGAAATGTTATTTACATATTCACCTGCGATAGTAGTATTTGGTAAAAATGACCAATTAGTACTAAATGATTCATATGATATAAATAATGTACCTTCTTTAAAAAATAAGACAAGATACATTAATTTATGTCAATTAATTAAAAATTATTATGAATTAAAAAATGATCCAGGATTATTTAAATTATTATCAGTTTATTACAATAATTCTGAAAATCAAATTCATGATGCCTTAGATGATTGCGAGGCAACAAGATTAGTATTTTTAGCATTTAAAGAAGATATTTTATCTAATAAATATAAAGCTAAAATAAGAGAAACATTTAACATAAATTAGGGGCTTTAAAAAAAACTAGGAATTGATATTTTTCAAAACCTAGTTTTTTTAAAACCCCTTTTCGGCTTGTTGACAAACCAGTCAACAAGTTTGTTATATTATTTAATTGAATCTACAATTTTTAATAATGCTTTTTCATCGAATGTATATTTCTTATTACAGAAATTACAAGTTATTTCACATTTTTTATCAGTGTTTGCAATATCTAATAATTGTTCTTTACCTAATGTTCTAAGACCATTTTCGAATCTTTCATATGAACAATTACATTCATATTTTAATTCTCTAGTTTCTAATAGCTCATAATCACCATCAGTAATTTCTTTTATTATATCTTCAGCACTATAGCCCTCATCAATCATTTTAGTACAAGGCTTTAATGTTTTTAATTTATTTTCAAGCTTTGTTAAATCTTCATCAGAGCATCCAGGCATAACTTGAATTAAAAATCCACCAGCAGCCTTTACCATTGAATCATTAGTAAATGCTACACCAAGACCAACAGAAGATGGGATTTGTTCAGATTTTGCAAAATAATATGTAAAATCATTTGCGATATCACCAGATACAATTTCACAAGAAGAAGAGAATGGTTGACGTAAATGTAGGTCTTTAATAACTTCGATTTCACCATTACCTACACCCTTTGTAACATTAACTGAACCATCATTGTTTTGTAAAAATACTCCAGGGTTTGATATACAACCTCTAACCTTACCATCATGGCCTTCAACTATGATTTGACCTACAGGGCCATCACCTTTAACTTTAATATTAATAAAATCATCATTCTTATATGTACAAGACATTATAGCACCAATTGTTAATGTTCTTCCTAATGCTTGAATGCTTGTTGGCCACATATTGAATATATCTTGAACATATCTTACCATTTCAGTAGTAATTGCAGCATATATTCTTACAGTTTGATGCATACAATAAGCTTTTTGTAAATAATTATCCATTTTTAATCACCGAAAGAATTATAACACTAATATATTAATAAGTAAACTTATTATTTATAATAATAAAATACTAATTGAAAACGCTTTATTTAAACTTAAACGTTACAGGTGTTGACAAAAATGGATAAAGTATTATAATTATAGTATCTATTTTGGGCCGGTTCCTTAATAGATACCCTAGCAAAGATAGTTTAATAAAATAAACTTGAGTATAATTATGAAAGAACAATATTTATGTTATTCATAATTATTGTCCTTTCAAAGAAAAAGGACTAGCAGTCCTTTTTTCTTTTATTAATCTTTTATATCATTGATGATAAAGGAGAAGTAAGAGACACTGAATTTATAGAGAGCTATGGATGGTGGAAGCATAGCATGAAAGTTATCTGAAAAGAACCTTGGTAGATGAAATAATTAGAGGTGACATATCTTAAAGATATGTAAAAAGAGTGGTACCGCGCGAAATAGGCGTCTCTTTCAGTTGATAGAGACGCCTTTTTTTGATATAATTAATACATTAGGAGGATTTTAGGTATGGATAAGAAAGGTATTAAAAAAGTAGTATTAGCGTATTCAGGAGGATTGGATACATCAATCATTATTCCTTGGTTAAAGGAAAATTATGATAACTGTGAAGTAATTGCAGTATCAGGAAACGTAGGACAAGCTGATGAACTTGAAGGCTTAGAGGAAAAAGCTTTAAAAACAGGAGCATCTAAGTTATATGTTGAAGATTTAAATAAAGAATTCGTAGAAGATTTTATTTTTCCAACTGTTAAGGCTGGTGCAAAATATGAAAAATATTTATTAGGTACATCTTTTGCAAGACCTATTATTGCAAAAAGAATTGCTGAAATAGCTATCAAAGAGGGAGCAGATGCAATTTGTCATGGTTGTACAGGTAAGGGTAATGACCAAGTTAGATTTGAATTAACAATTAAGGCTTTCGCTCCAAATATGAAAATTATTGCTCCATGGAGAGAATGGAATATTAAATCAAGAGATGAAGAAATTGATTATGCAGAAGCACATAATATTCCACTTCGTATTTCAAGAGAAACAAATTATTCAAAGGATAAAAACTTATGGCATTTATCTCATGAAGGCTTAGATCTTGAAGATCCAGCAAATGAACCACAATATAATAAGCCAGGCTTCTTAGAACTTGGAGTATCTCCAGAGCAAGCTCCAGATAAGCCAGAATATGTAACTATTCATTTTGAAAAAGGTATTCCTACATCAGTTAATGGTAAGAAGTTAAACGCTGTTGACTTAGTTTGGGAATTAAATAAATTAGGCGGTAGAAATGGTATTGGTATTTTAGATATCGTTGAAAATAGATTAGTAGGTATGAAAAGCCGTGGTGTATATGAAACTCCAGGTGGAACTATTCTATATGAAGCGCATGAATTATTAGAATCTATTACATTAGATAAAGAAACTAGCCATTATAAAAAGCAAGTTGCAGACAAATTTGCTGATTTAGTTTATAACGGTTTATGGTATACACCTTTAAGAGAAGCATTATCTGCATTCGTAGATAAAACTCAAGAGCATGTTACTGGTGATGTTAAATTAAAATTATACAAGGGTAATGTAATTCCAGCAGGTATTACATCTCCTTGGTCATTACATAATATGGATATTGCATCATTTGATGATGATGGTGGTGCATATAATCAAGCAGATTCAGCTGGATTCATTAATCTATTTGGACTTCCAATTAAGGTTCAAGCATTAGTTAATGAAAAGAATAAGAATTTAAAATAATTAAAAGAGGGTGACTTTTATGGCCAAGATGTGGGCAGGAAGATTTCAAAAAGAAGAAAGTAAAGAGGTAAATGATTTCAATTCTTCAATATCATTTGATGGAAGAATGTATGAAAGTGATATAACAGGCTCTATTGCTCATGCTACAATGCTTGGCCATAAAGGCATTATTAGCTTAGATGATTCTAAGCTTATATGTAAGACGCTAGCTGAGATACTTGCAGATATTAAAGAAGGCAAGTTAGAATTAGATTCTGAAGCTGAAGATATTCATATGTTTGTTGAAGCAGAATTAACAAAAAGAATTGGTGAAGTAGGTAAGAGATTACATACATCAAGATCTAGAAATGATCAGGTAGCCTTAGATATAAGAATAGAATTAAAAAAAGATATTAAAGAAATAATTGAATTAGCATCTAATTTATTAAATACAATTGTTGATTTAGCTGAAAAAAATAAATATACAATTATGCCAGGCTATACTCATTTACAAAGAGCACAGCCTATTACATATGCTAATTATCTATTAGCTTATGCATATATGCTAAAAAGAGATATCGGAAGATTTAATGATACATATAAGAGAATGAATTATTCACCTCTTGGTGCATGTGCACTTGCAGGTACTACATATAACATTGATAGAATGATGGTTGCAAAATCATTAGGCTTCGATGGAGTTATGAATAATTCATTAGATTCAGTATCTGATAGAGATTCTGTTGTTGAATTAGCATCAGCAATAAGCATTTCAATGATGCATCTATCAAGATTTTCTGAAGAAATTATTTTACATTGTAGCTGGGAATTTAAATTTATTGACCTAGATGATGCTTATTCAACTGGATCATCTATAATGCCACAAAAGAAAAATCCAGATATTGCAGAATTAGTAAGAGGTAAAACAGGTAGAGTTTATGGTGATTTAATTACATTATTAACTATGCTTAAGGGCTTACCTTTAGCATATAATAAGGATATGCAAGAGGATAAAGAAGCAATATTTGATGCAGTAGATACAATTAAGCAATGCTTAAAAATATTTACACCAATGCTAAAGACAATTAAGGTTAATAAGGAAAATATGAAGCGTGCTGCAGCTAAAGGATTTATTAATGCTACAGACTTAGCTGATTATTTAGTTAAAAAAGGTATGGCATTTAGAGATGCATATAAAATATCAGGTACAATAGTTGCTTATTGTATCGAACATGATAAGGTATTAGAAGAATTATCTTTAGATATTTATAAAAATTATTCAGATTTATTTGATAATGATTTATATGAATATATTAATTTAGAGACTTGTACATTTAAAAGAACAAGCCAAGGAGCTTCAGGAATTGAATCTGTAGAAGCACAAATTAAGGATTTAAGGAGCTAATATGAAATTTAAAATATTTATTGATGGAAAAGAAGGTACAACAGGTCTTCGTATATTTGAAAGATTTCAAAATAGAGATGATATTGAATTAATTAATATTTCAGAGGAATTAAGAAAAGATCCTAATGAAAGAAGAAAATGCATTAATAGCTCTGATATTACATTTTTATGCTTACCAGATCAAGCAGCCATTGAGGCTTTAACATTACTTGATAAAGATAATAAACATACAAAAATTATTGATGCTTCAACTGCTCATAGAACAAACGAAGCATTTGCGTATGGATTTCCTGAATTAGGAGATGATTTCTTAGATAAAATAAAGAAATCACAATTTGTTGCTACTCCAGGATGTTATGCATCAGGCTTTATGTCTATTGTATATCCATTAGTTAAATTAGGTATTGCATCAAATGATTATCCATTTAGTGCAAATGCAATTTCAGGATATTCTGGTGCAGGTAAAAAAGGTATTGCTCAATATGAAGATAAAAATAGAAATATCGAATTTGAAGCACCAAGATTATATGCAATGAGTCAAATGCATAAACATTTAAAGGAAATGCAATATTTCCCTAAATTAAAGGAAAAGCCTTTATTTAATCCATATGTATGTGATTTTATTCAAGGTATGCTTGTAACAATTCCTTTATATGTAGATAAATTAAATAAAAAATATAGTCCTAAGGAAATAAGAGACGAGCTTGCAAATTTCTATAAAGGTAAGGATTTTGTAAGAGTAATGCCTTATAATGACTTAGGTACAGAAACAGGATTTTTATCAGCTAATCATTTAGCAGGTAAAGATTATTTAGAAATATATGTTTCTGGTAACGAAGAAAGAATAAGTATAACTGCTGCCTTAGATAACCTAGGTAAGGGTGCATCAGGTGCTGCAGTTGAATGTATGAATATAATGTTAGGCTTAGACCCTAAAAAAGGATTAGTATTATAGGAGGCTTCTATGATAAAAGAAATTTCAAATGGTGTAGTTGCACCTAAAGGATTTAAAGCAAATGGTATACATGCAGGTATTAGAGATAATAAAGATAAGATTGATTTAGCATTAATTACATCCGATGTATTAGGTAATGCAGCTGCAGTATATACAACAAATAAGGTTAAAGGTGCACCTATTTATGTTACTATTAGTAATTTAAATGATGGTAAGGCTCAAGCAATGATTTGTAATAGTGGTAATGCTAATACATGTAATGCTGATGGTGTTGAAATTGCTACTAAAACATGCGAAATATTAGCTAAATACACTAATATTAAAGCAAATGATGTTATAGTTGCATCAACAGGTGTAATTGGTATGCCAATGTCAATTAAGCCATTTGAAACAGGTATTCCAAAAATTGTAGAGGGCTTAGATAATAAAGAAGAAAATGCAGTTTTAGCATGTAAGGGAATAATGACTACAGATACAGTTATGAAAATGGTAGCTGTAGAATTCAATCTTGATGGTAAAACTTGTAAGATTGGTGCTATGACAAAGGGTGCTGGTATGATAGCTCCTAATATGGCAACAATGTTATGCTTTATTACAACAGATTGTAATGTTTCATCTAATGTATTAAATATAGCATTACATGAAGCTGTTTCTGATTCATTTAATATGTTATCAGTTGATGGAGATACATCAACAAATGATACATGCTCAATTATTGCAAACGGACTTGCAGGAAATAAATTAATTGATGATGTTAATTCTAACGATTATAAAATTTTCTTAGAAGCATTAAAATATGTAACTATTAATTTAGCAAAGCGTATGGCTAAAGATGGTGAAGGTGCATCTCATTTAATTATATGTAATGTAAAAAATGCAAAGACAAAAGAAGATGCTAAAATAGTTGCTAAATCAGTAATTGAATCAAGCTTACTTAAAGCAGCAATCTTTGGTGCTGATGCTAACTGGGGACGTGTTTTGTGTGCAATAGGATATGCTAAATGTGATGTAGATGTATTTAAGGTTGATATGTCTTTTAAATCAGCTAAGGGTGAAGTTAAAACATGCAAGGCTGGCGCAGGCATTCCATTCTCTGAGGAAAAAGCAAAAGAAGTGCTATTAGAAGATGAAATTACTATTGAAATAGATTTAAATGATGGAAAAGGAGAGGCTTCAGCCTTTGGATGTGATTTAACATACGACTATGTTAAAATCAATGGCGATTATAGAAGCTAATTAGATTATGGCAACATTAGAAGAAAGAGCAAAAATATTATCAGAAGCATTACCTTATATCTTAAAATATAAAGATAAAATTATGGTAATCAAATATGGCGGAAACGCTATGGTTGATGAGCATTTAAAGAAATTAGTTATGGAAGATGTTGTAATGCTTAATTCACTAGGAATGAAAGTTGTATTAGTTCATGGTGGAGGACCTGAAATTTCAAAAGGTTTAAAAGCAATTGGTAAAGAATCTAAATTTATTAATGGTTTAAGAGTAACTGATGCTGAAACAATTGATGTTGTAACAGAAGTATTAGCAGGTAAATTAAACAAGAATTTAGTTAAGCAATTAAATTTAGCTGGAGGACATGCAGTTGGTCTATCAGGATTAGATGATAACTTAATTGAAGCTGAACCAATCAGTAAAGATTTAGGATATGTAGGTCAAATTGTTAATGTTAACACTGATATTATTCTAGATACATTAGATATGGGCTATATTCCTGTTATATCTACAATTGGTTATGATAAAGATGGTAATGTTTATAATATTAATGCAGATACTGCAGCTGCAAGAATTGCAGGAGCATTAGAAGCTGAAAAATTCATTGCTATGACAGATATTAAGGGTGTATTAAGTGATAAAAATGATCCTGATTCATTAATGAAAACAATTAATGTATCTGAATTAAAGCAATTAGAAAAAGCAGGCATTATCGATGGTGGTATGATACCAAAGGTTCAATGCTGTGTAGAAGCAATAAGACGTGGCGTTAAAAACGTTGTTATTATTGATGGTAGAGTTCCTCATTCAATTTTAATTGAAGTATTAACTGACGAAGGTGTAGGAACTGAGTTTAAGTAAAAGAAGGTGTTATTATGAGTCAAATTATGATTGACGATAAAGAAAACATATTAAATACATATAAAAGATTTAATGTAGTTTTAACAAAGGGAAATGGTTCGATTTTAGTAGATGAAGATGGAAAAGAATATATTGATTTTTCATCAGGAATAGGAACAAATATTTATGGTGTTTGTGATAAAGAATGGATTGATGTTGTATGTCAACAAGCTAAAAAAATTCAACATACATCAAACCTATATTATAGTGAACCACAAGTTAAATTAGCTAAGCTATTATGCGAAAAGACAGGAATGAAAAAGGTGTTCTTTTCAAATTCTGGTGCTGAATCTAATGAATGTGCTATTAAGGCAGCAAGAAAATATTCATATGATAAATATGGTGAAGGAAGATATGAAATAATTACTTTAGTTAATTCATTCCATGGAAGAACTATTGCTACATTATCAGCAACAGGACAAGATGTATTCCATCAATATTTCTTCCCATTTGTAGAAGGCTTTAAGCATGCATTTGCAAATGATATTCAAGCATTAGATAATTTAATTAATGAAAAAACTTGCGCAATCATGATTGAAACTGTTCAAGGTGAAGGTGGAGTTAACCCACTTGATGCATCATTCATAAAGCACATTGAAAAAATATGTAATGAAAAAGATTTAGTATTTATTGTTGATGAAGTACAAACAGGAAACGGTAGATGTGGTTATTTATATAGCTATATGGAATATGGAGTTCATCCTGATATTGTTACAACTGCAAAAGGTATTGCAGGTGGATTACCATTTGGTGCAATATTATTTGGTGAAAAAACTGAAAAAGTATTAGGATATGGTCAACACGCAACTACATTTGGTGGAAACCCAATTTGTGCTGCAGCTGCATATTCAGTAATTAAAAGAATTGATGATAAATTATTAAATCATGTAAAAGAAATGAGAGCTTTAGTTGAAAGAAAGCTTTTAGGTAATCCTTTAGTAAAATCTATATCTGGTAAAGGTTTAATGATTGGTATTGAAATAGATGAATCATTAAAGGCAGCAGATGTTGTTTCTAAAGGTATTGAAAATGGTGTAATTATGCTAACCGCTAAAAATAAGATTAGATTATTACCACCATTAAATATTAAAGAAGCAGAACTATCTAAGGGAATAGATTTATTAATTAAGAGTATGGAGGAATTAAAATAATGAAACATTTATTAACATTAGAACAATTATCTAAAGAAGAATTATTAGAAATTCTAAATTTAGCTGATCAATTAAAATTCCAAAGAAAAAATCATATTGAGCATCACCTATTAAAGGGTAAAAAATTAGGTATGATTTTCCAAAAATCTTCAACAAGAACAAGAGTATCATTTGAAGTAGGTATGTATGAACTTGGTGGAGAAGCATTATTCTTATCATCAAGAGATTTACAAATTGGACGTGGAGAGCCAGTTGAAGATACTGCAAGAGTATTATCAAGATACCTAGATGGTATTATGATTAGAACTTATAAGCAATCCGAAGTTGAAGCTTTAGCAGAATATGGTTCAATTCCTATTATTAACGCTTTAACTGATTATTGCCATCCATGCCAAGTATTAGCTGACTTAATGACAATAAGAGAATATAAAGGCGCATTTGAAGGATTAAAGGCTACATTCATTGGTGATGGTAATAATATGGCAAACTCAATTATTGTAGGATGCTTAAAATTAGGTATGAAAGTTTCAATCGCATCACCTAAGGGATATGAAATTTGTGATCATATTAAAGAATTTACAAAACAATATCCTGGTATGTTTGAAATGACTAATGATCCATTTGTTGCAGCAAAGAATTCAGATGTTATATTCACAGATGTATGGGCATCAATGGGTGAAGAATCAGAAGCTGATGTAAGAAGAAAAGCATTTGAAGGTGTATACCAAGTTAATAAAGAATTATTAGCCGTTGCTAATAAAGATTGTATGGTACAACATTGCTTACCTGCACATAGAGGCGAAGAAATAACTGCTGATGTTTTTGAAGCACATGCTGATGAAATATTCGAAGAAGCAGAAAATAGATTACATGCTCAAAAGGCAGTAATGGTTATGCTAATGAAAGATTAGGTTTTCCTAGTCTTTTTTATTTTCTAATTTTTTAGAAGTTTAAATATTTATTCATAATATCATTAATTATGATATAATTAACAACGAGGTTAATTATGATAAAGCTAAATATAATTGGATTGTTTTTAATATCTTTTATGCTATTACTTGAAATTTTAGTTGTAATATTTAAGCCTAAAAGAACATTTAAGCATAAACTCCATAAACAAATTTCATTAATTAGATATATAGCATATGCAGGTATTATATTTTTTAGTCCAATAACACTATTTAATTATGGATATCATTATGATAACAATATTATTTTTATTATTTGGATTATATTAGTATCAATTTCTTATTTAATCTTAACAATGCTATATATTAGATATTTTATTAACAAAAGAAAAGAAGAATATTTGTATAATAAATTTATAATAATTGCCCCTATATCTTTTATAAAATCTTTTATTTTTGTATTATCAGCATATTTATTACTTAATTATTATTGTATGTTTTTTTCAGTAATATATGCTATGTGTGAAATTTATATAAATATTAAATTAAATAAAGAATGAGGTTTATATTATGGCTATAATGTATAGAACTATTAATTTTAATGTTAGAGAAAGAGATGTTAATTTAAATGATTGTATAAGACCTGCAACTGTTTTAGACTATTTCCAAGATATTGCAGGTATTCATGCAACTGAATTAGGCGTAGGATTTAAGCCTATGCTTGATTTAAAATTGTATTGGGTAATCTTATACGTAACGTTTGAAAAAATCGGAAAAATGCCAAAATTTGGTGATGTGATAAAGGTAAACACATGGCCAAAGATGCAAT
>Ga0247610_10002294_pt1 | contig 22311 bp, 18 predicted proteins | sample 174DNAGHGhighgp2_FD_193483 | JGI IMG/M metagenome (GOLD analysis project Ga0247610, IMG submission 193483) | Sheep rumen microbial communities from Palmerston North, Manawatu-Wanganui, New Zealand - 1742 DNA GHGhigh gp2 | ecosystem: Host-associated > Mammals > Digestive system > Stomach > Rumen...
ACCGTCGTTTCCGGGGCTTACAAATTTATAAACCAAAAAGCCCAATTCTTCACCACGGCGCTTCAGATAGCTTTCAACAGTCTCTTCGGGTTTCATTGTTTCTCCTCTTGCACCAAAATACCTCTTGATTATACTGATATATGAGCAGAATGTCAAGGAAAAGTCACCAATTGTTACGAAATTGTGACAATTTTTGTAACAATTGTATGCTATACGCGTTGCATCAATTTCTTCCATTAGGCAGTTTGCCACACAAGTCTTTTATGGCAGAATGCAACATATTATCAAAATCTTGATCGTTTTTGGCGTCTTTGCGTTGTTCGTAGGAAGACGATTGGTGTTTATGACGTGAGATGCCACTGAATCTGTCAGGTTCAATGGCATCCACACGATTTATCCGGCTCATAATGATTATCCCCAATTTTCGAGGCTCTGCTCTTCAATCGCACAGTCATGCCCGTCGATTCCGAGAATGGCGTACGCATTGATGAATGCCTGTTCATAATCCTCCTGAGATGCATTTTTAAGCTTGTCGGGAGTATTCCAAGGGTAATATAAGCCAATGCCGACAAGAACTTGTCCGTCCTCATTGGTTTCTGTGATTACGTGTGAAAAGTCCACACCGATGAATTTTGCCACCAAGGCAGCAAGTACCAAAGCGTTGGCGCTGGAGCATACACGGCTGCAGTGCTCTTCATAATACTGCGTGATGAATTGATCCAGGTATTCATTCACATCAGGATTATCAAGATCATCATAAGCACGGATTGTCTGCGGTGCAACGCCTTCATTTTCACAGAACTCTTCAAATTCTGTGTCAATGCCGCTATTGAGACTTCTTTCTGTGTTGTAGAATGCCGGCCATATGGCATTCATTGAGATGTTTGTGATGTCATCATCCATGACACCATAAGCATAAGTTGTCCACGTCTGCATACTCATAATTTGTCATCCTTTCTGATCAATTGATCCGGTTATTTATTCTGCGAGTCTGTAGTTGAAGAGGTCATAATATGTTCCGAATTTTCTCGGATAGGTGTCTTCAGCATCAATATTCTTGCATATGCCGATCAGTTCATAATTTGGCATTCTACGCAATTTGCTGTAGGCAGCACTCCATATTCTGTCGGCGCCTGCAAGGTAATAATCCAGAGATGTGAATGCCTCCAGCGGATGCCGGCCGCGCCGTAGAACATTTATGATTTTGTCTTCCAGAGGTTTTCGGTCTAATGCTTTTCTCATAGGTGGTATCCTTTCTGTTTGTTTTGATTTTATTTTAAAGGGAATGAGCGGCTGGTCGTTTAACAAGTAAACATTTCTATGTGAGTTCAAAAACTATGAGGACAGTTGGTACTACGTGTGGTTTAACAAGTAAACATTTTCATATAAATGCAAAACATAAGGAACTGTAATTATGAAGTCTGTTTAACGAGTAAACATTTTTATACAGGTCCAAAATCGACTCTCTTACGGTTTCATATATTGCAATATTTAACGAGTAAACATTTTTTGCATAGGTCCAAAACGAAGCAGAGCAATGCTCCCTTTATCCATGTATTTAACAAGTAAACATTTTACATAGGTTCAAAACTCTCGGTTTTCAATCTGAATCACATCATGAGTTTAACAAGTAAACATTTTTATATAGGTTCAAAAACCGGTGCTGGCAGGGGGAGGTGCGTCATGAGTTTAACAAGTAAACATTTTCATATAGGTTCAAAACGTAGGCTTTTATTTTTGTTATACTGAGCTGTTTAACGAGTAAACATTTTTATGCAGGTTCAAAAACCTAAGAACATATTAGTGTCGCCTTTTCAAAGTTTAACAAGTAAACATTTTCGCACTGGTTCAAAGCGACAGTATCAGATTTTCAATATGACTTTAAGTTTAACAAGTAAACATTTTTACATAGGTTCAAAATCTTCTTTTTCGAAAGGAGGCTAAATAGTTTAACAAGTAAACATTTCTGTATAGGTCTACAATAAAAGTCAGCACATGTTTTCTGTACTGGCTGTTTAACAAGTAAACATTACTACATAGGTCCAAAATATTGTGCAAATTTTAAGCTATTCGTGGGGTGTTTAACAAGTAAACATTTTCTATTAGGACTAAAACATCAAATCACGCATCTACAACATACTGCAAATGCGTGATTTTTGATATGTTTTATCCTATGATATCATTGATGGACATTGACACCGCATCAATGAGCGCTCTCTCATTTGCATCTTTGCTTTGAAGAACACGAACGATTCGGGCATCAATTGTGTTGGCTGTGATGATATGGTGTATCACAACAGGATGCTTTTGTCCTTGACGGTTTAATCGTCCGCAGGTCTGGATGTAGTGTTCCAGAGACCAAGGCAAGGAATACCATACAAGCGTGTGACCTCCGTCCTGAATGTTGATGCCGTGTCCGGCGGACGCAGGCTGAAGCAGCATGACCGGAATTGCTCCTGAGTTCCATTTGTGGATCATTTCAGGCGAGCCGTCAAATACTTCATAAACGTATCTGTTGTCCTTTGTGGTTTTATAGATACTGTCTAATCGTTTGCAGATTTCAGCCAGATCACTTTTAAAGTGATATGCCACAAGCACAGGGGAAGCATTGTTATTCTCGATGATATATTCCAGCATATCCAGTTTATGCTCATGGATGACGATGTAATCAGAACAGTTCTTTTCCAGATATAATGTTCCTGATGCCATCTGTGTGAGCTTTGCTGATAATACGGCAGCGTTCGGTGCTTCTATGGAACTGTCACCTTCATCCGTCATGACGTCAAGGACTTTTTCTTTGGCAAGTTCCTTGTACTGAGCCATTTCTTCCGGTGTCATGTGACAGGTCATTGTGTTATAAGTCACATCAGGCAATTTGATGTTTGGGTTTTTGACCGATATGACGATATCGCTGATACGTTGAAACACGAATTCTTCGGCTCCGGTTTTTGGAACCCAGTTGACGACGACATTATTTATCACAAGTCCCTGATCAAAGTATGTGTTTCTGTATGTGGTGATATTCTTTCCAAGACGGGCTCCGCCATCCATAAGGAAGATTTCGGCCCACAGATCTTCAAGTCCGTTTGGCATAGGCGTTCCTGTGAGTCCGATAAATCTGATGGTTGCCGGTGCAACGGCTTTGAGGGCTTTGAATCTTGTGGAACTGTGCGATTTGAATGCTTGCAATTCATCCACCACGATGGTCTGAAACGGCCATGGCAGTTTGTTATCTGAGTGCCATTGCACCAGATCTGCGACAAGATCTCTGTTTATGAAGTAGAATGCAGGAACATGTGTTGCAATCTCTGCATATCGTTCCAATCGCTTTTTCCTGGATAGCTGCTTGCCTTTTTCATTTACTATCAAAGAAACGGTGTTGGCATTGATGCCCCATTTAGCCATTTCATCGATCCATGTTGCTCTGGCAATGGCTTTTGGTGCGATGATGAGTATATGCCCACCGATTGCGCCTCTCATTCCGAGTTCCTGCAAGGCTGCGAGTGTCGTAAGTGTTTTGCCAAATCCTACGTCAAGAAAGAGACCGGCTTTGGGTGTAGCTATCAGAAATTGCTTGGCTTTTTCCTGATAATCGTGTAGTGCAAATCCCATTTGTTCTCTCCTATTCTTTATTTGAATTTTTTTGTTGCTCCGTTTTGGTTTAACAAGTAAACATTTGTCCTGTGATTAAAGTTTATCCAGTAAACATTTTCGTGTAATTTCAGAGCGTTAATCTAACCATCTGAACCGGTAGGTTTAACAAGTAAACATTTTTGTATGGTTCCAAAACTCTTACGATTTATCAGTCGTCTGGACCTAAGTTTAGCAAGTAAACATTTTTATATAATCTTAAAATTGACTCAACTGATGGTTACAATGTAGGTGAATTTAACAAGTAAACATTTTTTATAATTGTATGGATCAAAAGGCCAACGGCTTTAAGTTTATCGAGTAAACATTTTTGTATAATTCTGAAACAATACCAATGGTGATGAGGACTCCCTTAAGGTTTAACAAGTAAACATTTCTATATAGGTCTAAAACAGTTGTACAGGTGCGGAACGCAAATACATGTTTAACAAGTAAACATTTGCACATATGCCTTTTGTTGTTCATATTCGACTTGTAGATCGCAATGAGTTTATCCAGTAAACATTTTCATACTGTTTCAAAACGAGTGATGGGTTTTACCAGGTGCTTTCTGCGTTTATCCAGTAAACATTTGCATATGAGTTTATGGAGCACATTACTTTCAATATCAAGGGCGACAGCTATTGTATTAAGGATTTTTGAGCATTTCTAAAGCTTTTTTGTGTTTTTCTGAATTTTCTCTGGCTTGCCGAAATGCAGTAAATGCTTTTGGGCTCGAATCCTTGAAACAAATGCGGTTCATTAGTTTTTTGACAGCTTTCTCGGCTTTATCGTATTCCTGTTCATGATACCTGATTTGTTCATCTTTGGTCATTGCATTTTCTCCTCTAAAATTGTCATACCTTGTTTTGAGCAAGGGCAGGACTTAACAAGTAAGCACTTTTCATATAATCCCCGAAACATATCAGATAAGACACCGTACAAGTTGTTTAACAAGTAAACATTTTCATATTGTTTCAAAATGCGTGACGGCATGTGAGTTACTTGAGGTAAGTTTAGCAAGTAAACATTTTTGTATAGTTCCAAAACTTGGGAGCACTATTTCAAACACATCGTCGAGTTTAACAAGTAAACATTTTCACATAAATCCAAAATCATCTATCAACAGCGCAATAGTTTAGCAAGTAAACATTTTTATATAGTTCCAAAACTGTACCTGACAGTCTTTACATGGACACATAGTTTAACAAGTAAACATTTCCATATAGTTCCAAAACTCGTAGCATGACACGGTGCGTCGTACTTAGTTTAACAAGTAAACATTTTCATATATTTCCAAAACGATGACAAATACCATACTGAGCGAATGCAAGTTTAACAAGTAAACATTTTTGCATAGTTCTAAAATGGTCATCAACTATGACCGCGGTTGGGACATGTTTAACAAGTAAACATTTTGATACTGTTCTAAAACCAGAACTTTATCTTCACGAGATTTCCATCTGTTTAGTAAATAAACATTTTCATATGACTCCAAAACAAAATCATAATAGTGGGCGTAAAAATGGGCGGTTTAACAAGTAAACATTTCTGCATAGTTCTAAAACTTTCTCTGTTCGGAACCGACTCCTCTCTTGTTTAACAAGTAAACATTTTTGCATAGTTCTAAAACCCATAAGACCACTCTCGGACGAAGATATTAGTTTAACAAGTAAACATTTTTGCATAGTTCTAAAACAATTTGTAAGGATGGCGCTGGGTAATGTACGTTTAACAAGTAAACATTTTTATATGGCACTAAAATGCTGCTCTACAAGAGCAATAATGCTTGGCAGTTTAACAAGTAAACATTTTTGCATAGTTCTAAAACAAAGGTGATGAGCTTTCGGGGTATACCGATGTTTAACAAGTAAACATTTTTGCATAGTTCTAAAACAATCTGTTCAGCAAGTCTGTACATGGTATTGTTTAACAAGTAAACATTTTTTTGCATCATTCTAAAACTATGACGGGCTAATTCGAGGGTTTACCACGTTTAACAAGTAAACATTTTTGTATCATTCTGAAACATTCGAATGATTTATCACGTGCATGCATTACAGTTTAACAAGTAAACATTTTTGTATAGTTCTAAAACTCCGATGACGAAATCCAATCTATTCTTGAGTTTAACAAGTAAACATTTTTGCATAGTTCTAAAACCGATTGGCAGATGTGGCTACCAAACTGTACGTTTAACAAGTAAACATTTTTGCATAGTTCTAAAACAAAAACATGCGGATCCTTTTCGTCAATCCGGTTTAACAAGTAAACATTTTCATATAGTTCTAAAATCGATAGCAAATGAAGAAAACTGTGAACTCAGTTTAACAAGTAAACATTTTCGCATAGGTCTAACACAGTTTCTGGGTATATCCAGACACTTGGTTGTTTAGCGAGTAAACATTTTCATATGGTTCTAAAACTCAAAAGAGCTCCAACACATGCACATAAATTTAACAAGTAAACATTTTTATATAATTCTAAAATGGGCTCCAATCACCTTACGACTATATTGAAGTTTAACAAGTAAACATTTTTATATCAGCTTAGAACTTTTTCAATAACCTCACGAAGTTCGTTCAGTTTAACAAGTAAACATTTTTGTGTAGTTTCAAAACAGGATTAAAACATATGAAAGATTTCACGCGGTTTAACGAGTAAACATTTTTGCATAGTTCTAAAACACTTCGAGGAATCATCGCTTTATGTTCTGAGTTTAACAAGTAGACATTTTTGCATAGTTCTAAAACGCCGATAGCGCAGCTTTTATATGTTAGATAGTTTAACAAGTAGACATTTTTGCATAGTTCTAAAACGTCAAATATAGTGGTATGTGCTACAAATCCACAATATTTTGCGAATTTGTAGCATCCCACTTATATTATTGATTCGGCCAGTGTTGAATTTCTATGGCTCATATCCGTTTGAATACATGTGTTCAGGCTTTCTTTTGATCCAATGATCACTACTCGTTTCTTGGCACGAGTGATGGCAGTGTATGCCAGGTTCTTGCAGGCAAAGCCGATAGCTGTCATGCTCATGAGTCTTTTCGGTGACACATAGACGACTGTGTTGTATTCACAGCCTTGCACTTTGTGAACCGTCATGGCATATCCGAGTACAAAGTTATCAAACTCTTCCTGTGAACGGTCAAGCTCTGCCACACGTCCGTCATTGAACTGTACAATGATGAAGTCACTGTCGGTATCATTTCCTACTGCGTGGTCGGGGATATAGCCGATGATTCTGCCAACATCACCGTTAAATATGCCATTGGAACTGCCGGTTTCCTTACCGTTCCAGTAATCGTTCTGGTCATATTCTGTAAGGCGGATGTTATAATTCGTTTTGGTACACATCACGGTGTCACCAACTCTGAATCTGGTATAGTTTCCGCTTTGACCATAAAAGGTGTCAGGAATCTGATATCCTTTGGTGGTGAAAATGCTCGTCTTTCGCTGCGCATTGAATGATGCCACACAAGCGTCATTTTCCGGGCATATGATTTCCTGAAAGGCGATGTTGATGTTGATAACACCGATCGTTCCTTTCTGTACCGGACATATGATTGCAATCTGTGACGTATCAGGCTCAAGCGTTCTCTCATCATTGTATTGATCGATAATGAAGTCGAGCATATCCTGATTATCTTCTTCCTGCGGATATAACGGCATTTCATGTATGTCATACTGCAGGTTCGTATCCTTGGCATTGATCTTGTCTGCATTCGACAGTATCAAGCCACCGTTTCGCATCGGAATTGTGAGTTCAGCCACGGTGATCTTGCCGCTACGGATAATGTCGTGGAAGAACTGACCTTTCCCGACGGGCGGAAGCTGATCTTTGTCTCCGACAAAGCAAAATCTTGCTTCTCCGAAATAGCGGAACAGTGCCGCTATCTTTGGTATATCTACCATTGAACTCTCATCCACGATGATGAGCGTTGCAGGCTTGTTGAACGATGAGAAGTAACCTTTAGATTTCTTCTTTTTCTTGCTGTTATCCTCAGCTCTCTGTTCAAACTCAACCGCACAGAGCAGTCTGTCAATAGTCATAGTCTGATACTTATCATGCGTGTCTGTCTGAAGCTTCTTTGCGGCACGGCCGGTCGGAGCCAATAACAGCACAGGATTTTGATGCAGCGATACTGCTGATGTCACGTTGTTCTTGACGAGTTCATTGGTCAGGTCACCGTTGCACGCGGCGATATAGCCGATGGTAAGAGTCTTGCCTCTTCCGGGACCGCCGGTTATGACACTGAGCCTTCGTGATAAAGCGATTATCGATGCATATCGCTGTTCATCTGTCAGAGTAAACGGCAGTATCAGTTCCTGCTGACTCATGACCTTGCGTAAAGCGTCCGTTTCAGCCTTGGTCTGCAGGTATAATCCTTGCCGGTTATTATTCAGATGTTCCAAGACCAAACCGTAATCATTCCAATCCTCTATGGTATAGAGATGAAACTCATTTCCATACTGCTCAATGTGGATTGTCGGTTCTTTGGCATTGGACATGTTCATCAGAATGCTTCCGAACTCTGCCATACCCTGTCCGAATTTGATGCGAAGCAATGTCTGGACTTTCACCATGAGCGACAGCATCGCATTGTCGTCCGACAGGTTGATATATGAGTCACCATTCTGTTCTGACTGAATCGTATGCAGAATGCCTCTTTCGATTCTGTCCATTGCAAAAGGACTTGTACCAAGCCTTACTGCAATCGTATCCACGACTTGGAACGATGTATGCGGACAGTTCATCAGTATCCACGGATTAGCCTTAATCTGATCGATAGGATTTGGCTGCATCGTGTTCTTGATATGATTGATAGCATCCGTATAGAGTTCAGGCAGGAATGTGCGCAGCTGGTTTACTTCATCAGTGTTTGTCACGCCTTTCGTAAGTGCGTTCATCTGCTGTGTCTGTAATCCAAGCTGTGATTTGACCTTGTCAGGATCAGTACGTATGAGGCCTATGGCATCCGTACCGAATGTCTTTACAAGTTTATCTGCCACAGCATCTGAAACGCCGTGAAGCGATTTCAGATATGATTTTGTTCCGGTCAGCGTGCGAGTTACGACTGTAATGCTTGATGCGGCAAATTCGTCATCTGAGACTTTCGACGCCGTGACATCAAGCTGCATGCCTTTTGTAAGAGGTAACAGTGTTTTACCCGTCAGTTTAATGCTTGCCCCACCCTTGACCTGAGCGAAGCAGCCAAACCATCCGTCCTGTTTAGGGCAGCCTTTGAACATATAACGGATAGTGCAGCGAAACTGTATTTCACTGTTGTTGTTTGTCGCTGGCATTATCTTCACTCTCCTTTGGTTTCTTCTGTATCTGTTTCCTGTTCATCTTCTGCCGGAATTTCGACAGCACGCTGATTTATGTGCACGTTGATTGATCGTTTTGCTGGAGTAATACCTTCTCCGATAAACACGTGAACTTTCATCGTGTAGTCCTGGTCCGTGAAGACGTGATCCGGGAATGTGAGTGGAATATCCACTTCTTCATTCAAGTTGATGGTTACGTCGCTTATGCAGTATGAAAAGCCTGTTCGTTCAAGCATTATGCTGCATCGTGCAGTTTCATGATTTTCACGCGATATGGAAGTGTTAAACTTTACATGATAACCACCATCGTCTCCGATATATAAGATTGGTTGATTCATGTACAGCGTGTCTGATGGCGTCTGTACAAGACAATAATCAATCTTCGTGTTGCTTTTGGTATTAAAATCTGCTGTCCAGATTCCGAGTTTATCGGAGTCTGCCAGCAGCACAACGGTATGGGCTTGATGATCCACTTTGTAATAGGCGTTCATGCCTTCAGGAGTATATTTTTGCCCATCGGGTGAATACAATATCACATCTACCGGTTCGATATCATAAGTGATTTTCACACCTATGTACCCGCAAGAATCTGCTTCTCCCAGGACATAGGTGTGCATCTTTTTATCATCTGCGCGTTGCTGTGACACTGTATTGATGGCAATCACTCCAAGCATCAACAGGATGCCTATACAAACGGCGACACAGACCATACCAAATGAGATCTGTTTATCGTCTTTTGCCATATATTAGTGTCCTCTCGGTTAATTATCACCGAAGAGATGGAAAGGAGCAGCTGAAGGTGCTAATCCAAATCCTGCGGTGATTGCCGTATCTGCTGCATTGTCGTTGTTTTCAGCCATAGCTTCTGCGATTGCAGACATCTCGGCTTCTTCATCACTGTTTGTGCTGGAAACAGGAACGATTGTCTGCATAGAGATTGGAGCAGTAAGCTTCTTGTTCTTGCGGCACCAATAGCAGTTACCACAAGCTACAGGCTTAACAACACCGTTCTTGAGGTCAAGCACATGCTGGATGTTCTGCTGAACAAATGCAAGTGCGTCGTCAAGATACTGCTGGTCGATCTGAATGACCTCGATATTTGTTGCCTCTTCCTTTGTCGCGCAGGCGATGAAGAAAGGAAGCTTCTTGCCGGTTCTAAGCTCAACAACCTTCTGGTACACAGCACCCTGAATGTCATAACCCCAGTATCTGATGAAGTCAGACTTCATGTGGCACTTATCGGACCAGATGGGATCCATAGAGCGCATAACCTTAAGGTCAACGATCTTGTCATCGGGATGGTATGAATCCATCTTGATCTTCCAGTCCACGCCGAAAAGGTTGGCAGTCATGATGACCTGCTTCTGTCCGCTCATATACTCTGAGAACAAAGCATCACCGGTTGTCTTCTCGATGATAGATTCAGCCTGCTTGAAATCAGCAAGGAGCTGAAGGTCATTGGGATCCTGACTCTTCTCAAATGCCTTGATAGAAGTCTTGGTGCAGATATTGTCTCTGTTTTCGCTCTTGAAGGCATCAAGTGTGCCCTCGTAAAAGGCATCGATGTATGAACCAACCAGGAGAGCCTTGGTGACAGGCTGAGGAATGAGGTTCATCATCTTCTCATATGCAGTTTCTTCACAACCTGTGTGCATGAGCGTGCCCGCAAAATCCTTGAACTGGCTGACCGACATGTAGTCGATGTTTGCCTGCTCGGAATAATAGTTGTCGTTATTTATCTCAATACCCATCTTTGTCATCCTTCTTTTTTTGTTTGATAATTTTTGTATGATACGATGAAAGTGCATGACGAATAACCTCAGCTTTGGATGTACCGCATAACTGCTGAAGTTCGTCTAACTGTTGCATTTCTGTTTCATTCATTCGGATTCTATATCCGACGTTCTTTGTATCCGGTTTTGCCGGTCTTCCTCTTTTAGCCATTGTGTTTTATCCGCCTTTTCAGATAGGCGGCCACACCTTTCGATATGACCGCCGTATTTGATTAGTTGATATCTGTATCTGTCAAAGCCTTGACCAGTTTGATCAGCACTGCGTGTGCATCTGACTCTCTGATTCCGCTCATGCAAAGCACATGTTCTGCATTTGCAATATCCTCAGGACCAATTTCTGTTTTCGCAAGCTTTGTGAGCATGTTAGTCGCAGGAATGTCCAGATTTGCAAAACCGACGGGCTTTTCTGCTTCATCGGTCGCAGATGCCAGATATGCTTCACCATTGGCTTTCGCCATTGAGGCAGCCTGTTCAGCAATGCGCTTGTTCTCTGCTTCATCAGGCTCAGATGTATCTTCTGTTTCTGCGGTTTCCACATCTTCAGGATTTACAGCATCGCTTACAGCGTTGTCTTCTGAAGCAGTTGTCTCAGCAGTTGCATTAGATTCAGATGCGATAAGGTCAAGTAATGATGCCGGTTTATCAGCATCTTCCTTTTCAGCTTTCTTGGCATCGGCAAGAGCCTGCTCATACTCAGGTGTGAGGTTGAACCAGTTTTCCTCGAAAGAATGCTTGAGAAGACTGAGATACTTGTCGTAGTCAAGGTTATCAAGGATTTCATTCTTTCTCTCATTTGACATGAGATGAAGATCACTGTTTTCAATGAGCATATACCACTCTGCTTCATTGCCGGGTATCTTTGTCACCGTAGCTTCTTTTGTGATAGGAAGCGTAGATGTCTTGATGCCGTTCACTGCAAGCACAGCAGATGCGATAGGATCATGCTGCTGCATTCTGTCCTTATTCTCGCGTCTCTTCTTGAGCATGGCGTCGGTGATGACCTTTGCCGATGCTACCTGCAGGTGATAAGTTCCAGGTGTGTTGTCCTTCATGATGAAGCACCTGTTATAATGCTGAAGCGGAATCGGCTGAGTGAGGTCTTCATCAACCGTTGCAAATACAAATCTCTGTGAACCAGGTGAGCTGGCGATCACGTTCTGGAACATGAGCAAGGTCTGAATATCATCATTAAACTGCTTGCGGGCAGATTTAAGAATCGACATACCGAGCTCATCCACAAATGGCTTATCGAGACCTGAGCCTTTGTAGTTCATTGAGGCACAAGCAAGATATTCCGTGAGCGCCCAGTCAAGAATGGCTGAATGCGCAAGTGATTTTTCAGGATTTGGTCCTTTACGGCAGGCAAGTGAACCACCGGACGCACCTTCAACCTTTCCAAGAACTCCGTTCTCCATTGCAATTTCTGTTCTGTTATTGGAGTCTTTGGAGATCAGGTAGATAGGTTCAGGCTCGATCTCAACATGGATATCTGCTGATTCTTTCTCAAGGACTGAATTGTTGATTGTTTCCTCAAGTCCTGCAGAATAGAGACCATCAGTATTCGTTGATGTAATCTTTGCGCCTGCGATTGTCTGTGCCTGTCCGATACGCCATGTGAACAACTGACCGATGATTCTCATAGAGATGATCTTGTTGTTCATTCTGATGTTGGACTCAAAGTTCGCATCGGCTGCACCAGATGCAGAGTTGAGGATCAGCTTCGTACCATTTCTCATAATTGAGTAAAGGTTACGCTCTTCCTTGGAATACTTCTCATCCTTCATCATCTTGCCGTATTTGGTCTTATCATCGAAGATTTCACCATAACGGTCATATCCGAGACCAACATTGAAGAACGCATCCATCATTCGAAGCATGTTCGGATAATATGATGTGAAGTCTTCGTGCTGTGTCGGATCAGCGGATGTGTAGGTGTAACGCTTGTTGACGTTATAAGAACCGCTTCCTTCTTTGGTTTCTTTGAACAGGAGTGGCATCTTAGGTTCCTTTGGAGGATCCTTGTAGAACGCTTTCTCCGTAGTAGCCTTAGGCTTTAAGAAATCAGATGGCTTATACTTCACGCCGTCGATTTCTACACCCTTGTTCTTTTTGATGTCACAAGGGTCAGGATACATCTCCTTAACACGATTGAAGATGTCAACCTTCGCCTTCCACGCATCATAGACCACCCGATATTTTTCCATATCAGATTCATAAAGTGCTTTGTTATACTCTGCACCGTGAATACCACCTGTCGAGAAGTTTACGAAACAGGATGATGGTGAACCATCTGCGTTGAAGTAAGTCATACAGGTGTTAGGTGCAGGAATCTGAGACAATCTGTAGACTTTAAGTTCCGGATGCTCTTCCATGAGCTCTGCTTCAGGATCTGGTGATTCATCGGGGTCAAGGACACCATGGTCAATGAGATAGTTCTTGCTCTCATTGAAGTTCTTACCCTCGATCTGCTTGTAATATTCATAGATCACGTCAAACTGTGCTCTAAGTTCCGGCTGTGAGAAATTCTTGTAGAAGAACTTCTTAGCCTCCTCAAGCACGTTAACACGAGGGATGCCGAGTTCCTTTGACTTTGCTTCTGACGGATACATGAATGATACCGTATCGTAGTCATGCAAATGTCCATATGGACACAAAGCCTTTGTTGAGAACTGTGCCGATGATGAATCAATGGTAAGCCTGTCTTTTCTCACTCTTTCAGGTCTGATGTCAGGCTTGTACGTGTCATCAAGCTGGTCATATATCAGTTCAGGGTAAGTTTTAAGCAGCTGTTTCTTGAGCAGGAATCCGGATGTGTATGCGTTATGCTCGAAGAGTTTCTTCAAGTTAACAACATCGGATACGTTATATGCGATAAGATCGATGAGCTGTTCAGCATCTTCGATATGGTCCTGTCCGGGACGAAGCTTGTCTGATTCAAGGATCTGATATCCGAGATTTCCGAGCAATCTCTTGAGTCCGACTTTAGACTGTTTCTCATTCAGACGGGCAACATCGATATGTCTTCCGGACATCATCATGTTCTTTCTGATGAGGAATGTCTTGAGCTTGTAGTCAGGGCCTGTGAAGCCAAGCGCCGGCTTTGCTGCATCCTTGTAAGAGAATTTCAGACGGTCTTCCATGTTTTTCTTGTCGCCGTTGAAGTTCTCGAACAGTTCATCATTGTACTGTCGCATAAGCTTGGCAGTAGTTGCTGTGATAGTGCCGTTCTGCTGAATACATTCGTAAAGGAACAGAACGAGCATCGTGGTATCATAATGATAGGAGTTGTATCCAAAGAGATATGGATGCAATTCCTCGTCGTATTCGGGATCAGTGTCACAGACAATCCTGTACTGCGCAGGATAATCAGATGGCTGATTCGGATTGTTGATGTAGTACGCTGTAGACAGACCGAAGATTGTGGCAAGTCTTGAAATAGAGTCTGCATTCTTAAGATTGTAGAACTCTACGCCGCCCGTGAAGTTCCTGTTCTTTTCACGGATTCGGTCGGCCGTTCTTTGTTCAAAATTCTGTTTTGGGATGAGGTTATCGTCGTCACACAGATAATAGATCTCCACGACATTGCCCTTGTCTCTGAAGTTGGCAAGAGTAAAGACATTATCCAGTGACTCGATATCATAAAAATAGCCGTTCATGATAGATCCTTTCTCACTTTCCTTTTAGATTTTAGTGGTTATACCGGAATGTCAGCTGTAGCATCAGACGGTTTATATGATTTATCCAGACATTTCAGGATTTCAATAACCGATTGTGTGCTGTAGATTTTCATTCCACTGAATGATTCAGGAGAGTTAATACCGTTGCAGTATTTGATGGCATGTCCACCGGCTTTTCTCCAGTCATTCAGATTTTTATTGTAGTCATCAATCAGTATATCATTATCGGATAACTGATGGTTTTGTATGTATTCGACTGCGTCTCTTTTAGACGTAACGGATATGAGAATAGAATCTATATCCAGATAAGGCAGCCATGTGTGCGCCCAATGAATCTTGTCATGGAAGTGTTCATTGAATATGGCGCCACTCATAGGGATGCTTGTAAGCAAATAGATTCGGTCTCCCGTGTACCTTGAACGCTGGTGCATTTTGTCGATAACTTCCAGCATCTTACGGTCGGGGTTCAAATCTTTGAAATAGTGTTGGTTCTTGCGCATGAACAGCGGGTCATTTCCTTCATATGCATGTCGTTGATATTCCACGACTACTCCGTCCATGTCAAAGTAATAATTTTTATACATCTTTAGGGTTCTCCCGCTGTCATCTTTCTGTTTATCACAGTCTGTAAAGCCTGCGCAAATGGTTTATGGTTACATTTAGAGCAAGGAACACCGTGAATACTGTCTCTGCCTGTTTTTCTCTGTCGTTCCTTGCGGATATGCCGGTTGGTCAGCATTGCAAGGATATTGGAATCAGTGTATTCCATGCCGGAATTGTTAAGGACTGCGGATCCTTGTGTCAGGGCCATTGCGGCCAACCCGGTGTCATTAGTGATAACAATGTCCTTCTTTCCGCAGTATCTGATGATAGCCATATCTGCGGAATTTGCTCCCACATCGACGATATGTACCTCTGAATAGTCAGAATCGATGAATCGCGATGCGTCACAATAGATGTGACAAGGGATGCCTCTACGCCTGGCAATCTGTTCGATTGTGCTTATCTTGGAGCAGGCATCCCCGTCAATCAGTATCTTCATCTGATCCACCTCCTTCCTTGATTTCGGAGGCTTCACCATCAATGATGTTAGATGAAGTGTGTCTGATGAGTCCTCTGTAGAAATCCTGAACGTGAGGTGAGCACATCTTATTGATGTCAGAACCTGTGTAGTTCGGATTCTTCCAGTCATCGAGACCATACTGAGCGATTAAAGGCTCAGGTTTGTCCATCTTACCGGTAGAGCGAAGTGTCTTTGTCTTGTCAATGCAGTACCAAATCGGACTGCTCTTCGTGACATTGACAATTTCGGTGATGAACTTATTCTTTCCCTGGATAGAACCCGTAGGTGAGTTCTTCTTAAACCAGGCCTTATACAGTTCGTACAAGAACGGGAACGGCAGTAAATCCCACTGGAACTGATACTGCACTTCTTCAAAGAACTGACGAACAGGATCATTGAATTCCTTGTATTCGTCAAGAATATCTTTACAAGCCTGTGGTTCCAAGAGCGTGTAATAGTTCATGTGCAGAACTTTATACATTACATATTCAAGGACTTCAGGTCTGTGCAGGTAATCATCTTTGATATATTTGCGTTCATGGCCCGTGAATGTCTTTTCAAACGGGATGAACAGCTGCCTTCTGTAGAATGAATCAGACTTATCGCGGATTCTCGGAAATTCATTCAAACACTGTACCATGAAGCCATAGAACTGGTAACTGATAGGTGTCTTAAATTTCCTGTTGATCGGAATGACATCATTCGTGATTACAGCTTTTAAGTTCGCAGCCTTATCGATGAATGTTCCGACATCATTCTCATCTACGATGATTGCAGTGGCTCTTGTAAGAGGTTCCAATGCAAAGTCTTTTCCAAAGTCAGAGATTGGGATGGCAGCAAATGCGGTTTCACCGCACATTGAACGCATCAGTTCACAAAGTGTACCTTTACCGTTATTTCCCACTTCTGAGTATAACCATGCAGATTTGTTCCATCTGACATGTGGTCTTATGATTGCGCCGAGTATCTGCCAAAGCAGTTCTTCAATTTCCGGATCATCCGTCAGATCATGCATCCACGAATCCACATCCCAGTCTGTTCCGTCATCGTCATTGTGAATAGTCACATTGACCGCATTCGGGTTATAGTCCACATGGGATTTTGTCATGAACACCTTATCTGGTGTGAATGGCTCCAGTTCTTTGGTATCATAGTTGAAGATACCGTTATTTACAGCGATGAGGTCTCTGTCCATACAGCGCACACGGCGCGGAACGATTGTCCTGAGTACTTTCAGCGACTCATCAAATTGTTTTGATTCGAGTCTGCGGTTGAATCTACGTGCAAGTTTGTAAAACTCCTCTTCCGAGGTGATGTATGTACCTTTTTCCGGGCCTGTGTCCATGTAGAGTGCCAGAAGATCATATGCGGTGTCAGCGCTTGCGCCTGCACATGATACCCTGACGATTGGATACAGGATAGCCATAAACTGGGCTATTTGATCAAAGGATAATTGGTCGGGAGCTCTGAGTTTTGAGCCTTTTGCTCTTGCCTCGTTGCTCAATGAAAATATGAGTTGAATTCTCTTAACCAGTTCGATTGATATGGTCTCCGGTGAGGGCAACATATCTTTGTCCAGATTTGCAATATAGGCGTCCGTAGTCTCGTCAATAAGTTGATTCCGTGTCTTGGTCGCCAAACGGAGTGCAAAATCCTTTTTGCTATAGCTTACGCCGTCAATGGATAGTGACATTATATTCCCGCTTACAAAATCATCCAGAACCTTGGACGAAATATTGAGGTTTATGTAGTCATCGTCTATGACAGCCAAAGCCGTTGATGAATCCTGATCTTCGATGTCAACATCAGGAATGTCGTCGATGTCGATTTCCGATGGTTCATCTTCATTCAGGAATAATTCATCAACTTCTTTTTCAGCGTTTGGGTCTACGGAACCATGAAGATCCTTATCACGGTCCATAATGTTCCCTTTCTATTGCTTATCTGTTCTTTCTTGTCAGTTCGATTATCTCTCCAGTCTCTTTATGCTTGAACGTGAATGTGGTTGTTGTCTGTGTGATATACAGCCAGTCTTCCCAATTCTTCTTGTTCTTTACCAGCAGTTCTTTCTGTTCCCTGTTGGGATTGCAGCCTTTGCGCATTAAAATGTACACCTTCTTTCTGTTTGGATTTTGGCTTATCGACAATTTATCCTCATATTGTGGATAACTTTGTGGATAACTTTTCGCTGCAAGTGTGGATAACTTTTTGTCACAATGAAATTTTCCGTTCTAAACGCTTGTTATTCAAGGGTTCCTTGGATATCCACAAAATGTGGATAAATCATGTGTATAACTTGTTCATAATTTTCCGAAAAGCCTTGATAGTCAAATCATTTCACTGTCAAGCATAATGATAGTAACATAGGCTTTTGGATGAGTCAATAGCGACTTTAAGGGCAAAAATTGGGCGATTTATTGGATGTCCAAAAAATCACAATATGTAGTGGTGTCTTATCCACAATATACCAATATTTTTGATTGCCCCTCTTTGCGTTTTTGTGCAAAGAGAGACAATCCTGTTATCATCAATAGTGGTAATCAAGGACGCTACCGATGTAAAACTTTTGGGTTTTCTGTTCTTTAGACAGGTCTCTCAAAAATGTGAACAACGGACGGGCATAGCCGTTATGATAGATGTAAAATTCTCCATCGCTGCACCATGCGTCTCTTACCTGCCACATGAGATAAGATGCATCCGGATCCTCCAGAATATTGCCGGAGTGCTTCTCACAGCCTGCAAAATCTTCAAGGGAACATTCCTTGAGCTTTTCCAGTGCTGCCTTAAAGGCGTTGTACTTATCTTCCATAAGGCCGGGAATATCCGAGAAGATGATGCTGTTTTCTGTTTCATCGAATGTGATGTGATCTTTGTAAGCACTGGCCAGCCAGTCGATGGATTCCTTGTATTCACCACTGCCTTCTGAAATGCCGCTGATATAGTCGATGCCATATCTGTCATAGAATGATGTCTCAAAGCTGTCATCTGTCAGCTCGTTCTCATCATCACGACTGTCTTTGAGTTCATAAATCCTGCTGTGCATATTCATTCTCCTTTCAGATTAGTCTTCGTCATCTTCGTCGGTGTGGTATTCCTCGTACATTTCGTCGTCTGTTTCCGTCCACTCTTCTGTGAGTTCTCCGTTTTTAAATTTGGAGCAGAAAAGTGTCCAAGGCTCAGGATCTTCGTATGAAGATTTGATGACGATTTCCACTTTAGGGAATTTCTTAGCCAGGGCCGTGAAGATTGGCTCAGGCGCTGACCATGCAGTATCGAATTCATACGTGATAGATGTGTCGGATTCTTCAGTCAACTCAGCGCTTGAAGGATTCCATTTGGTACCCCAATTGTCATTGGCCCACTCATACCAGGTCGGATGACCGTATTTCTTGATGTTGTCCAAATAGCGCTTTCCGTAAGCAATGAGATCCGCCTCGTTATTCAGTGTCTCACGCTTGTCTTCACTCATGGAAACATCAAAAGGAAATGTGATCCTTGCATCCTGAGGCAATTTTCCGTTCTTGGCTGCCTTGATGGCAATGTCTGTGATTGAACCTGATGTCATCCAAAGAGACGCAGGCATCGGTATGAGCTTTTCGAAGTCAAAGTTGCGGTCCTCTGATTTCATGAATGTCTTGAGCGCAAGAACATCTTCTTTCTTGCCGTTGATGGTTACAGTGTTGGTTGTCCAGTTAGGCATTGTTTTCTACCTCCTCGTTTGTAGAATTGGGGTTGATGTGACTTAATGTGCCAGTCATAAACAGTTCAAGACAGGTGTTGAAGCCGTCACGCCACACATTTTCGATAAGTTGGTGGCCAAAGGATCTCAACATACCTGCTTCCGGCTGACTGTTCATACTGAAATACGGGATGGAATCCGGTTTTGCAATAGATAATTCCGCAGGAATCTGATCACTCCATGTTTTTCCATCGTCTTTGGAATAAATGACGGCAGCCTGGACTGATTTTGCGTCCTTGGGAATGTGAAACTTGGCAAAGATGATCCTGTCATCTTCGGAAGCTGCAAGAAGATTTCTGCTCGCTTCGATATCGATGTCTTCTTCCGTGAATGTCTTGCCGGTTTCATCAAGTACAGTGAAATGGGCACCGTCATCTGAAACTGTGGGATTCTCGGCGTGAAAATATGTGCCGTCCTTTGCCATCAAAGGCTGTCCATTCTGTACTTCTTTGAGAAATTCGTCCATTGTAGAGTTCCCTTTCTTCGTTGATTATTGCAAATATTGTGATGATTACTTATGTGTTGAAATAATTGCATTATATTTATAGGGCTACCCCTGTGAGGGTAGACCGTATAAAACACATAAGAGTACATTGTAATAGGTTTTTGCTTACTAATGTTGTTCATATCTTTGGATCTGTGGTAGCAATTTTATCCCAAATCAGCCTGTGACATTTTGTGGCGTTTTTTGATTTTAAATTCGCCACAAAAAAAGGTGACAATTTGATGTAATTTATACAAAATGATTAAAAATGAAAGACAATTGTCACAAATTATGTGCAAAATGACGAATAGAAAAAATTAACCCATTTGTGGTCCACTTTTTTCTGTGGTCAGAATGTGTTCAAATGTGGGCGCAAAATGGGTTAGTTTTGAAGTCAGTTTGATTGATCATTTTTCCAAATATCAGACGAATACGGGTCAAAAATACGCCGGTTGGAGTAAAAATCGTATGATTTTGGGAAAATTGTGGCATTTTTATTTTCAAAAACGCCACAAAGAAATACAGTAAAATCAAGGGTTTCCGGAAGTGTGTGGCGTTTTTTGTTTTTGCTAAAAAAAATTCGCCACAGCCCTCAGCCCAGTAAATACAAGGGTTAGAAGGTTTCTGTGGCGTTTGTGGCGACTTTTTATATAGTCAATTATAGGTAATTTTTAATCCCACAAAAATTATTCATAATTTTCTGGGTAATTTTTTATATGGTGGCAAGAAAAATGTATATAAAGGGTGTGGTTTCAAAAACGCCACATTCGCCACAAATCCCGCAAAGCCAGTATTCATGCGGATTTGACGCGTGGCATTTTTATTTTCAAAAACGCCACAACCTTTATTTTACACTCTGTTTATCCGGCAAATGGAAAGAAAAAACCACAGGCAACCGGCACCATGTCCAGTCACCTGTGGTTTTTGTTTTCAAGCGCTTGACTCTAACAGAAAACATCTGTTCCAGTCATTCTTTACTAATAAATGCATTGGGCAACAGCGTGCTGTTGCATGAGTGTATCACTTAGGTTACTATGCATTTATATCGCTTATGTTTAGCGGCGATAGCGTCTCTTCGGCGGAAACATAAGGATATACAGCATTGCTGCTCCTGTGAGTACCGCACAGATCGGAAGTGAGTTTAAGCATACGAAGATGATGAGTGCTATCAGCGCAACAAGAATCAATAAGATCAACATATCATTTATATCCTTTCTTTGGGAGAATTAGTCAGTTTTATTTTTCAGACTATTGATATGGGCAGGCAGCATTGCCCATAGAGATGAAAAGCATAAAAATGTCATTTTCTTTCATAAATGAGTTGATTTTGATTCTTATATGTGGTATTCTTGATAGTGTAGGATAAGTGTCCTGCAAGATTTGTGCTATAAAAATTTAATTGGAGGACAGCGTAGGCTGTGTGATTTATGAACAAACTAATTCAGAAGATTTTTGAAAATAGAGGCTATACACAGGACTTTTTGCATGAAGTAAATAATCCTGAGTATCAGTTGCTTAAAGATATTGACACACTTTGTGTCAGATTGAAGGAGATTCATGATAATGGTCTCCGCATAGTTGTATATCCCGATTTTGATATGGACGGAATATCCGCCGGCACCGTCGGCTATGCAGGTCTGTGCGAACTCGGTTTTAATGTAGGGCTGTATATTCCGGATCCTACAGCCGGTTACGGTATTTCCCAGAAATCCGTGGCTGATTTGCTCAACAAATATCCCGGAACAAATGCGATTATCAGCTGTGATACAGGAATTGGAGCTATGGAAGCAGCGCTTTACTGCGAAAGAGCCGGTGTTGATTTCCTTGTTACGGATCATCATAAACAGGAAATTGTCATTCCTGCTTCGATTATTGTCAATCCTCAGCGAAGTGATGAGACATATCCTCATCAGATTTGCGGAGCATTTGTTCTTTGGCAGGTCATCATGAGATATGCGCAGCTTTATGGCAATAATCTCATGCAGGACCAGATTGCCAGACTTAAAGTATTTGCAGGAATTGGAACAGTATCCGACAGTATGCCTCTTCTGTATGAGAACAGAAAGGTCGTTCGTGATGCAATCATGATCTGCAGATTCATTTATGGCGATGGTACTACTTCTGCCGTTGCATGCATTGAAGGATCTGTTCCTTACAGGCTTGCATTCTGGGGATTGTATGATTTCATGAAAGTCTGTGAAGAGAATGGTGTTATCAAGTCGCCTGAAGATATCGACGAAGGATTTTTCGGATGGTATCTGGCACCTATTTTCAACTCCGTAAAGCGTATGAACAGCGATATGAACTATGCTTTCGGTATTTTCTTCCAGGGCAATATCGGTGTAGACAATCCGAGACACAGATATGCTGAAGTTTTGTATAAACTCAACAGCGACAGAAAGGAACTGGTAGCACGCAAGCTCAAGGAGCTTCTCGCGGCACCTCAGCCGTATGCGCCTTACGTATATATTTCCGATGCAGATCCCGGCATCTTGGGTCTTTTGTCCATGAAGCTTATGGGACAATCTGGTCTTCCAACATTCGTAATGGCTGATTACGGTATTGGTACTTCAAGACCGAACAGGTATT
>Ga0247610_10002297_pt1 | contig 22284 bp, 14 predicted proteins | sample 174DNAGHGhighgp2_FD_193483 | JGI IMG/M metagenome (GOLD analysis project Ga0247610, IMG submission 193483) | Sheep rumen microbial communities from Palmerston North, Manawatu-Wanganui, New Zealand - 1742 DNA GHGhigh gp2 | ecosystem: Host-associated > Mammals > Digestive system > Stomach > Rumen...
CAGTCCCATCAGTCCCAGCAAAAATGGCAGTGCCATGGCGGCCGTGACAGCCACGATGCTGAGGTTACGTGTGGGCGCATAGACGGCACTCATATAGTCGAGCGGCATCCAAGTGTAGGCCAGCAGTTGCACCAAGTCCTTCACATGGCTCATGAGCGTTGTCTCGGAATATTCCTCGGGATAGTCTATCCCTGCTATGCCGGAGTGGATGAGAAAGTACATCAACAGGAAATAGGCCACGGCCAGAAGCAGTCCCTTGCCCACATCGCGTGCCGCCTGACGCATGCTGACCAGTCCGAAGGCAAAGGTAAAGATGGGCGGCACCACGGCCCAGGCCAGGCCGTTCTCCTTTGAAAAGACGGCCATGACGATGCAGAGGAGCCAAGCATAGCCTCCCCCGCGTCTGAGATATATCCACAGTGCCATCAGTCCCCAGAAGTGTGCGTAGGTCTGGTTAAAGCCGTCGCAGGCCAGTATGGTCCCCAGCGTGGCGGGCGAGAAGAAAAAGAACAGCGTGGCAATGTTGGTGGCCAGGGTTCCCAGCCGTAACCGTCGGCAGATGTCAAACACCAGCAGGGTGTTGGCCACGTGGCCCAGGATGATCAGCACATGGTTGAGCGTGGGGAAGAGCGCAGGCCACAGCCCCACGATATATCCCAGCAGAGCATCGAAAGGCCGCCGGACGCTGTCGGGGAAGAAATATCCCGGGTCGGCTATCTGCACCCACCACGGCGACTGCAGCGACGTGTAGTCGTCGAACGTGGGCAGTATCTGGCACACTGCCCACACTATAAACGGCAGGCAGACGGCGATGATGACGAGTGAGAGGCGCTTATATGTCTGTTGAAAATAATCTTTCATAAATAGTTACTATTTGGAAACGCTCATTGACATTTTACGGTGCGTGCCGTCCTCGTGACTGACTATGACTATGCCATGCCTGGGAGGCACTGAAAGCCTGATGCCATGCAAGCTGTGGCAGGCAGTAACAACTTTTCCTGTTGAGCTTTTGGCGGACGCAACACCAGAGTCGGAAATGTCAATCAGCTGTATCTGTTGGTCTAACGGTTCAATATGGTTTTTCAGCCAGTTTAGAGTAAGCTGCTTGTCTTCATCCACCGTTTTGCTGTTTGTTGCCCATCGTTGTTTGTTTAGCTTTCGCGAAATGTCAAGAGCTTTGCCCTCATCAGATGCAGGATAATTGTCAAGAAAGGCTGTAAGACTATCTACGAGCTGTTTTTTCTTCTTGTTCCAAAGCTTGACATAAGTATTTGCGAAGGCTCTGTTCTCACTTTTCAGCAATGTGCTGAAATAGGCATTGGAAGACGTGTGCAGGCGGGAGAATGTGCCTGGTGTGATGTCGTAGCTGGAATCGAAGTCCCAAAGGCAGGGCAGTTCCAGCAGTGTAGTGTCGCTGTCGTCGTGTTTCTTGAAAAACATGTTCGCACCGCCGCTGTCGCGTGTGCCCAGGATGTCGTGGGCCAGCAACCAGCGTGCAAGCGAGTAAAGGTCGAAATAGTCTTCGTAACTGCCGTCGGCCAAGCTTTGCTCTGCTGCGCAGATGAACTGTTGGATATACTGTTGCTGCTGCTCTGTCAGACTTTCTTCTTCTGGGTATTTCCAAGTCCAGCGGTACATGTTGTTCCCGTCGTACCAACTGGAGCTGAACCATTGGTCCTCTTTCCACCAGTAGGGGTCGCGCTCCACTATGTAACCGGTCTGCTTGTCACAGTTGATGCGGCACGAAGGGTTGCGTTTTACTGACTCTATGAGCAGATAGCAGCCTCGGTAGTCGCCGTTGATGATAACGTTGCAAGGCACGTAGGCAGGTGTCCACTCCATGCCTATGAACTGGCTGAGCTTGAGTCCCGTGATGGTGTTTAGCGACGTGGCATCTTTCAGCAGCCGCCAGTTCTTGTCCTTGTAGAGGTTGTCGTCACCACGCAAAAGCAGGTCGGCTTTCTTTTCAAGCTTCAGCTTGTAAGGCATGTTAAGGGGGTGGGAGAAGTATGCCGATGTATTGCCTGTTATGCGGATGGTGGCACCAAGTGAATCCTTTATGTATGGGCCACTGTCGTAGAGTGTGTCAAGACCTTGTGAAATGACGATTTGACATGCCACTTTATTGGCATTGGTGATATTCATGTTGTCTTCAGTGCCGGGCTTGACAATGACTTTGCCTTCGGGCTCTTCACCGTCCACCGTTGTTATCTCCACCACGCGCAGTCCTGCTTGACGGACTTCGTCAAGAGGCACTGCTGTTTGGGCAAAAGAAAATCTTGCAGTGAAGAGCATTGCAGCGCTGGAAAGCAATAAGTATGAAAGACAACATTTCATGATGATTGATAACAGAAACGGTATAATGAACTGAAATGTAGAAGCTTATTTGACAATGATTTTTTTACCATTTCTCACATAGATACCAGGTCTTAAAGTAATTCTTTCATTCATTTTGCGTCCATTAAGGTCATAGACACCGTTGTCGTCAGCAATACTTGTTGCCACGTGCGTGCTGATACCAAGCTCATCGAAATAGGACTTTTTGTAGAATAGTGGCAGCTCTGTCTGGTCGATGAACTCCATGCGGCGGCGTATCCAGTCGCAGATATAGGCATACTCCGTGTCGAAGTCTATCACATCGCCCCACACATCGCTGTCGCCGCTCCACTTGGCCTCCTCGCGGCTTGCTGCCCCGCTGCGTTTCACTGCTTGGTAGTAGCGGCTGACAATGTTGAGGATGCTGTCTGTGTGCAGCGGTTGCCCAGCCTGGCGCAGCTGCTTGTAACGCTCATTCAACTGGCCAATGTAGTCGTTGAAGTTGTCGCGGAAGAAACGATAGGTGAGCATCAGCTCGAAGTCGAGCTTGAATTCTGGCGAGTTGTAGAAGCCTTCATCTATTTCATTGACCAACGTTCCTCCCCACCGCTGTCCGAAGGTGGCATCGAGGTCCCACGGTGTCGGGGTAAGGCAACGGGTGGAATCTTTGTCGTAGATGGCCCAGTACATGTTCTTGCCAGCATTGTCCACAGCGTTTACCACGTTGTAGAAGATGTTGTAGTCTGTGACTACCGGAATGTCGAAATATTCGCCTACGTGCTGTTGGAACTCCTCGTCCGAGCTGTCGTGTGCAAAGTTGTTTGCTGCCACGAGTGGAGCCCAGTCTATGGTGTCGCTGTCGTCGAGTTCAGGATACTTCATCTCATATCCGTAGAACGTGTCTTTTGTGTTGTCGTAGTTGTCCAAGGAGTTGAACATCCTTGTCTTGTCCCAACTCACGCTTTTGTACAGGCACCCGTGTATGCGGCCTGTCTCAGCGTCTGTTTTGTTCAACTTCAACTGCTTTCGGTCCATCATTTCCGAGAAGTTGTAGATGCCGCGGTACTCATCGCCGAGGAACACTTCCACTATCGCCCCTCGTACTCCGTTTCGTGCGTTGGGTTTTTTGTCGGAGTAGTATGGTTGCCGTGCCATCTTGTTCCAGATGTCCATGGCTATTCTGTTACGCAAGCGGAACACGTCGGGTTGCCCGGCGTCGAGCATCCAGTTGTTGTCGTTGCGCAGTCCGAAGAATCGCCGGTCCTCATAGAATTTCACCTTGTAGTTTCGCTTGTGCTTGTCATAGCTGTTTGTTGTCCCTCCGCGCCATTTCACCTTGGCCGTGAGCGTGTCGGTAGCGGTGGAGTCGGGGTGGGAGTAGATGAATGTGGCTTCCTGATAGTCATATCCTGTCTGGCCTACGAGTTGCACAATGGGCAGAAAGGTGAATTGCAGTGTGTCTGTTGTTTCGTTTCCGTCGTTGGCAGTGCATGTGACCAGATACTTGCTGTCGGCACCGATATTGTTGAATGTATATGTCTGTGGCTTGTCTGGCGTGATGGTAAGAAGCGGGTTGTCCTCATTGTTTTCTGTCAGAGGAATTGCAGCGATGCTGACCTGCTTCCACCCGTCTTCGGCTTGCAGCTCCAGTGTGGTGTCGGTGCCAAACAGTCTCTCTGGAATGGTGGCGAGCATGTTTTTTGTAAGTGCATCGGTGCTCACATGGCGGCTGTCGACTTTTAGCTGGGCAAAGGCCAATGAAGGTAGCAGCGCTATAAGTAGAATAGCCCTGCTTGTGAACGTGGTGATATTGTACTTTGTCATATAGCTAACAAATCGGTGTCTTCATTATCTGATGACTGCTATCTTGCATACCACTTCCTTCTTTCCCTCACTGGTGGCAGCACACACCATGTAGATGCCGCTTGCCACGCGACGTCCTTGGCGGTCACATCCGTTCCAGGTGAACATGCCTCCCTTTGAGCGGCCTTGTGCAACGAGCTGGCCGCTGGTGGTGAGAACCATCACGTCGCTGTCGTACTGAAGACCCACCACGGAGATAAGGCCCTCGTAGTTGCTGACCACGGGGTTAGGATAGGCATAGACATTGTCTTTCACCACTTCTATGGACGACTCCACGGCATCGCTCATATAAGAGCACAGACCGTTCTCGGTGCCGAAGAATATCTCTCCCGTCTTCTCGTTGTAGGCCATAGAGATGATGGCGTCAGAGAGAATGGGGCTGTTAGAAGTGTCGAAATGTTCCTCTTGGGTTATGTTGTCGGCACCGATGACAAAGACTCCGTTGCTCTGGGTGCCAAACCACTTGCGGTTGGCTTTGTCTATAACAATAGCCGTTATGCTCACTTCATTGAGCAGATAGTCGGCATAGTTTGTGCCGTCGTTGCGTGGCACCACCACCTGGGTGAAAACGGGGTTAGGATTGCTCAGCTCTTCTTTGGGCAGAAGCAGCGGACCAGCCGATGTACCTATCCAGTAGTCATGGTTCAGGTCTTCTGCTACACATTTCGTACCACCACCCATTTTGATTTCCAGTCCGTTTTGGTTTGGGAAAGTGAAGACTGACGAGAGGTTGATGTTGCTGCTCTTCGGATTGAACCAGTGGAGCGACGGGAAATCCCAGTGGTTGCATACAAACCAGATGTATCCCTGACTGTCGGTAAACATATTATACATGTTTGGCAGACTGCGGTTGTCCCTGCCACCAGAGCTGAGTTTCATCAGGCTTTCACAGTCGAATGTTGTCCACTCGTTTGTTTTAGTGTTCAGCTTAAGTATCGATTTTGTCATAGCCTGGCTGTTGAGGCACCACAGGTTGCCTTCATCGTCAAACTTTACGCTTGTGATAAGGTTATACTTGCGCTGCGAGTTCTCATTGACGGTGGCAATGTCACGCGCTGTCTCTATGGGGCTGTTGTCCATGTTCCAGATGGTCACCGGGTTGTTGTCCCTGTATTCTATGAGTCCTATTCTTGCCCCGGCATAGATGTGGTTTTCATCTGCAGGGTCTACGGCTACAGAGTAGATGATACCAGTCTGGCGAGTGGTAAGGTTTGCAACACTTTCATTTAAAATGGTCCATTCGTCGTTTTCCAAGTCATAATTTTGTATGAAGCCTATGTCCAAAGCACCATCGTTGCCGCAGGTCACAAGTTTGTTGTCTACTATGTCCATAAATGCAAAGTGGTTGTATTTCGGACCGACAGGTTTCAGTGTTGCGACCAGGTCTTTGTACTGTTCCCAGTCAGAGTTGTCTACGTCGAAAAGATTTGACGGATATGTGTTGTCTTCGCTCCAGTTATGAAAATCTATCAGGTTGTTGCTAAGCAGACCGCTTAAGACATTTTCGTTTTCATCTTTTACAAACAATTTGTCGCCGTACACTCTGGTGTAGTAAATCACCCTGTTCATGATGTACGACTCTGCTATCTCTGCCTTCTCCATATTTACCTTTACCACTCCGAAGAATGTGCTCAGATAGGCATACTGTTCGTACATGTATATAGTGATGACCTTTTTGTTTTGTGTCATCGACTTGGTGTACAGGCCGCTGATGTTCCAAACGTTGCCGTTGATGTCTACCAGGTCTATGTTAGAGTTGCCATAGATTACTATAAGGCGCTTGGCAGTGTTGTTCCAGGCTATTTTCTCAATGTACGTGTCATTGAGTTGCTTTGTTTTGTCGTAAGTGGTAATCGACTTGTCGGTAAGGTTGTATTGGTACAGACTGTTTGAAGCCACCACAAACAGGTTGTTGTCTCCAGCCTTTACTATCTGCTGTGGTTCGCCGTAAGAGGAATATGCTTTCCACGTGCCTACCTGTGCGAGGCACATAGAAGATTGAAGGTTGAAAAAGGAAAACACAATGGCGGGTAAATACAAAAACATATATTTACGGAAGGTGTTTCTGCGTTTCCGAATATTTAGTGTGATAAGTTTCATAATCCTCTTTCTTTAAATGTTTTACAATCTGTTCTTGGTCTTCATTACTTCTGTAGGAAGTCACACAGTTTCTTTGTTGCCACGGCTCGGTGGCTTATTTTGTTTTTTATGTCGGCACCCAGCTCTGCGAAGGTCTTGTCGTAGCCTTCAGGGCGGAAGATGGGGTCGTAGCCGAAGCCCTCGGAGCCGCTTCTCTCACGTGTAATCTCTCCCTCAACTATTCCTTCGAAGAACTTTATGCTATAGGTACATTCCATGCCGTGTAGCATTTGTATTAACGCGATGACGGTACGGAATCTTGCGTGGCGATTGTTATTTTCTCCTAATTTCTTCAATAGCAGTGACATATTGGCCTCGCTGTCGTGTGACACTGCCCCACCTTCTCCACCTGTAGTGCCTTTCACAGCGGCGTAGCGTGCACTGAAGATGCCTGGCTCGCCGTCGAGGGCATCGACCTCCAGACCGGTATCGTCGGCAAAACAGTCAATATGGTAGTGGTCATAGACATACTTTGCTTTCTGTATGGCGTTGCCTTCGAGTGTGGAACTTGTCTCGGGCAAGTCCTCATGACACCCTATGTCGTTGAGGGAAAGTACCTCGAACCCCGGGCCGAGAATTTGACGCACTTCGTCCAGTTTGTGTTGGTTGTTGGTAGCAAAAACTATTTTCATACTGGTAAAACTATTTCATTCTTCATTCTTCACTCTTCATTCTTCACTCTTCATTCTTCACTCTTCACTCTTCACTCTTCATTCTTCATTCTTCATTCTTCATTCTTCACTCTTCACTTTCACCTTCACTTTCATCTCGTCGAATCCCTCTCCGAAGACGCCTATTACGGCACTCTGCGATACAAAAGCATTGGGGTCTATCATCTTTATCAGTCGGAAGATATTTGTGCTCTCGTTTTTCTTTGCCAGTATACAGAGCACTCTGCGCTTGTTTCCGGTGTACCATCCGTGGCCGTCGAGTATTGTCACTCCGTGGTTCATCTGCATGCCAATGGCGTTGGCTATCTCCTGCCATTTGTCACTGAAGATCATAAACTGTACAGACGAGCGCTGCCGGTTGTAGATATAGTCGAGCATGAAGTTTTCGATGACCATGGTACAGAGTCCGAAGACCACCATATATGCCCGTTCCAGTATGGTGCCAAACTGTGGTATGAACAGACAGGAGCCAATAATTATGAAGTCGACAAAAATAAGCACCGTGCCCAGTGACATGTTGTAGAACTTGTTCACCGAAGCCGCTATGATGTCTGTGCCTCCGGTAGAACCGTTGTTCACGAAGACTATGCCGAGGGCAGAGCCGGTCATAAAACATCCTATGATGAGCGACATGAAGTTCTGCCCTTCACCCAGTATTTTCACCATCTGGCCGCTGTCGTCGCGAGGCACCAGTTCCTTCATCAGCCACAGCAGGAAGGTGAGCATGAGTATGGCGTAGATGGTCTTGACCAGAAATTTCAGCCCCAGTATTTTCAGTGCCATGATGAGCAGTGCAGCGTTGACCAGGAAATAGGTGTACTGGTTTGGGAAAGAGCTGGCATACTCCACTATGGCTGCTATGCCTGCCACACCTCCGGTCACTATCTCGTAGGGCATGAGGAAGAAGGTGAAGCCGAAGGCATACAATATGAGGCCGAGGGTTATGAAAACATAATCCTCGACCTCTTTGAGTATCAGCTTGTGATCGATTGTCATTTACATACTATATTTATCATTCGTTTTGGAACTATGATTACCTTGACTATTTGCTTGCCGTCGGTGTAGCGTGCGGTGCGCTCGTCGCTGCGCACGGACTGCTCGATGGTCTGGTTGTCGGCATCGGCCGGGAACTGCACTTCGAAACGTGTCTTGCCGTTGAAAGCCACGCCCATCTTCATCATGCTCTCTACAAGATAGTCCTCGTTCCACTGAGGCCACTGGGCGTCGCACACAGACCCTTCACATCCTAACATCTGCCACAGTTCCTCTGCTATGTGGGGGGCGAAGGGTGCTATGAGCACCACGAGGGTCTTCATCACGTCCGGATTCTTGCACTTCAGCTGTGACAGCTCGTTGACGCATATCATGAAGGCCGAGATGGCAGTGTTGTATGAGAAGGCCTCGATGTCCTGGGTCACCTTCTTGATGAGTTTGTGCAGCGCCTTCAGCTCCTCGGGGCTCGCCTCCAGCGTGTCGTTGTTTTTGTCCTTGTTTGTTGCGTTGTCAACGCAACATACTGAAGACACCAGGTTCCAAAGTTTCTTCAGGAAGCGGTGGCTGCCCTCAATGTTGTTGGTGTCCCAAGGTTTCGACTGCTCCACAGGACCGAGGAACATCTCGAAGATTCTCAGCGTGTCGGCACCGTATTTCTCGACTATCATGTCGGGGTTAACGACATTGTACATCGACTTCGACATCTTCTCTATGGCCCATCCGCAGATGTACTTGCCATCCTCGAGTATGAACTCGGCGTTTGCATACTCCGGGCGCCATGCCTTGAACGAGTCAATGTCGAGCACGTCGTTGGCCACGATGTTCACGTCTACGTGGATAGGTGTCACCACATACTGGTCCTTCAGTCCAAGGCTCACGAACTTGCCCTTGTCGGCACCTTCCTCCACGCGGAAGACGAAGTTGGAGCGTCCCTGGATCATACCTTGGTTGATGAGCTTCTTGAAAGGCTCGTCCTCACAGCTGTAGCCGCAGTCGTAGAGGAACTTGTTCCAGAAGCGGCTGTAGATGAGGTGGCCGGTGGCGTGCTCAGAGCCTCCCACGTAGAGGTCTACAGAGCGCCAGTAGTCGTCGGCGTCGCGGCCAACTATTGTTTTGTCGTTGTGCGGGTCCATGTAGCGCAGGTAGTATGCGCTGCTGCCGGCAAAGCCGGGCATGGTGTTCAGCTCGAGGGGGAACACAGTCTTGTTGTCGATGTCAGAAACATCGACCACTGTGTCGGTCTTGGTGTCCCAGGCCCACTTCTTGGCGCGGCCCAGTGGCGGTTCGCCGGTCTCGGTGGGGCGGTATTCATCTATCTCGGGCAGCTGCAGCGGCAAGCACTCTTTGGGCACAATGTAGGGCATGTCGTCCTTATAGTAGATGGGGAACGGCTCGCCCCAGTAGCGCTGGCGGCTGAAGATGGCGTCGCGCAGTCGGTAGTTCACCTTGACGCGTCCAAGGCCGTTCTCGGTGACAAATTTCTTTGTAGCGGCGATGGCCTCTTTCACGGTCAGGCCGTTAAGGGAGAAGGCCCCCGCTACGGCCCCCGAGGGGGCTTGTCTCGGGCTGTTCATGACAATGCCCTCCTTGGCGTCGAAGCTTTCCTCGCTCACGTCGGCACCCTCGATAAGTGGGATGATGGGCAGTCCGAAGTGCTTGGCAAAGGCATAGTCGCGACTGTCGTGGGCTGGAACGGCCATGATGGCTCCGGTGCCATAGCCGGCAAGCACGTATTCGGCTATCCAGATGGGTATCTTCTCGCCGGTGAACGGGTTGATGGCGTATGAGCCTGAGAAGACGCCCGTGACGCTGTGGTCCATCTGGCGCTCGCGCTCGGTGCGCTTCTTCACGTAGGCCAGATAGTCGTCTACGGCCTGCTGCTGCTCAGGCGTGGTGAGCTGTTGCACCAGCTCGCTCTCAGGGGCCAGCACCATGAACGTGACGCCGAAGATGGTGTCGGCACGGGTGGTGAAGATGGTGAAGTGCTTGTCGCTGTCAGCCACACTGAACTCCATCTCCGTGCCCTCGCTCCTTCCTATCCAGTTGCGCTGAGCCTCCTTGATAGAGTCGGTCCACTCTATCTCGTCAAGACCGTCGAGCAGGCGCTGTGCGTAGGCAGAGACGCGCAGACACCACTGGCGCATCTTCTTCTGCTCCACAGGGTAGCCGCCGCGCTCAGAGACACCGTTGATGACCTCATCGTTGGCCAGCACAGTGCCAAGGGCTGGGCACCAGTTGACCATCGTCTCAGCCAGATAGGCTATGCGGTAGTTCATCAGCACCTCCTGCTTCTTCTTCTCGGAGAAAGAGTGCCAGTCGGCAGCGGTGAAATGCAGCTCCTCGGTGCCAAGGGCGTGACAGTTCTCAGTGCCCATCAGCTCAAAGTGCTCGATAAGCTTTATGGTGGGCTGGGCCTTGTTCGACGAGGTGCTGAAATAGCTGCGGAACATTCTTTGGAACGCCCACTGTGTCCACTTGTAGTAGCCGGGGTCGCAAGTGCGCACCTCGCGGCTCCAGTCGAACGAGAAACCTATCTTGTCCAGCTGTTCGCGGTAGCGGTTGATGTTCTGTTCGGTGGTGATGGCAGGGTGCTGTCCTGTCTGTATGGCGTACTGCTCGGCAGGCAGTCCGTAGGCGTCGTAGCCCATGGGATTGAGCACATTATAGCCTTTCAGGCGCTTGTAGCGGGCATATATGTCGCTGGCAATGTAGCCAAGGGGATGGCCAACATGCAGACCGGCGCCAGAAGGGTAGGGGAACATGTTCAGAACGTAGAACTTCTTTTTACCTTCGTCCTCAACTACACGGTAGGTGCCATTTTCCACCCATCGCTTCTGCCATTTCTTTTCAATGTCTCTGAAATTATAATCCATTGTTTTATGCTTTGTTTTGTTATTCAAAGCTGCAAAGTTAAAGAAAAAAGTGGAAACGCCCAAAAAAACAGCTAAAATAATGCTGAATATTTTGTTTAACCAAAATAAAATTGTAATTTTGCAGGCAGTAACAGACAAACTTTATTAACTTTAACAATTTATCATTATGATTAAAAATCTACATCTTGCTTTTGTGAGCATTATGATGATGTTCACCAGTTCTGCTTTCGCGCAGACTGAGTTTGATTTCGACACCAACGGCTCATCAATGTTTGGTTTGCCTGGCGAGTCGAGCAATGATTCTAACGACGGCGACTTCACAGAGGCAGCCTCGGCCACTGTTGGCGACTTCACCGTCACGGTGTCGCCTGCCAATGAGGGTGTCAAAAACGCCAACCGTATTTGGAACTCGGCACCGAAGCTCCGCATGTACAGTGGCACACTGACTGTCTCTTCAACAGGAGCCAGCATCAACAAGATTGAGTTCACTCTTGCTTCTCAGGCATCGAAAGCCAAGTGGGGTGCCAGCAACACTGCCAGCACAGGTGACATCAACGCACAGTCGACTTTGGTCACATGGACAGGCGCTGCAAACGAAGTGGTCTTCACCATTGCTGCCAACACCCAGATCAGCAAAATCACCATCAATGGCGAAGGTGGCGGCGAAGTGACACCGCCTGTCGACCCAGAGGTTAAAGAGGTCAGCGTGGCAGAGGCTCTCGCCATCATCGATGCACTGGAGGACGGAGCAACAACCAAAGAACAGTATCTGGTGAAAGGCTACGTGGTATCGGTCACCGAGATATCGGCTCAGTTTGGAAACGCCACATTCACCATGGCCGATGAAAAGGGCGGCTCGCCAGTGCTGACAGCCTTCCGCGTGAAGGGCTTCGACGGTGCAGACATCACCGACAGCAATTTCCTGGCCGAAGGCGATGAGGTTGTAGTAAAGGGTAAGCTGCAGAAATATGTCAAGGGCGAAGTTGTCACTCCCGAGATTGCACAGGATGGCGGCAACAGCTATGTGGTTAGCGTCAACGGAAAGACTGCCGACGACACACCAGTGCAGGTGACAAAGGCTGCCGACATCGCTTCGTTCATAGCACTGGCCGACGGTACAGTGGCAGAACTGACTCTCAACAACGCCGTTGTGACATACAAGAACGTGAACGGCCAGAACATAGAGCTCTTCATACGCGACGCAACCGGTGCCATGGACCTCTACAACACTGGCATAGAGGCTGAGGCCGGACAGGTGCTCAGCGGAACAATCATTGGCATACGTGGCGTGAACAGTGGCTTCACCTACGTGCTGAAGAAAACCAGTGCCACAGATGCAGCTACAGTTACTGTAGGAGAAAAGCAGGACGTGGCTCCTGTCGAGATAGCAAGCCTTGACGAGGCCACATACGATGCCTACGGATGCGATCTGGTGAAAATCACTGGCGTGAAGATTGTAGGCGGAAAAGCTCAGGCTGGAGGCGACGAACTGGCACTCTACGACCGCTTCAAGACCGGACTGCTCTCAGGTCTCGACGAAGAGAAGGACTACGACGTCACAGGTCTTATCTACGACGGAGGAAAGACTTACGGCACAGAGCTCGTTGTCACTGCACTCACTCTCACAGGAGGTGGAGAAATAGTGGAGCAGCCCGCTACACCGGTGGCAAGCATAGAGTCGATGCTCGCACTGGAAAGCCCAAGCGAAAACCTCGAGCTCACTCTCACCAACGCAAAGGTGCTCTTCAACGACAATAACTACATCTATATGCGTGAGAACGGAAAGGCCCTCTGCTTCTACAAAATCGACGGACTGAAGGATGTGGCTAAGAACAACGCCGTGGTCAACGGAAAGATTGACGTGGACTATGAGGTGTACAAGCTACTGCCAGAGGTGAAGAGCAACAAGAACACCAAGCTCGACGCTCTGACTATAGAAGAGAGCGAGGAGGAAGCAGAGCCTGTGCAGACCACACTGGCTGAGGTGGCTGAAGGAAAGAACGTATGCGACCTCGTCATTCTGACGGCTACACTGGTGAAGGAAGTGGCCTACAAAGAAGACGGTGTTACCGTCAGCACCACAACATACTACCTGCAGGACGGAGACGTCAAGCTTGTTGCAGTGAACAATGGCAAGGGCCTGAACAAGATTGAGGAAGAGGGAGCAGTTGTCACTGTCGTCGGTATTGTGAACACCAACAATAACGCTTACCAGGTGAAGCTGACAAAGAGTGTGACCGAGACAACAGCCATCAGCGATATGACCATTGAGCGCAAGGCCGACAACGGCATCTTCAACCTCCAGGGCCAGCGCATAGAGAAGCTGCAGCGTGGTGTGAACATCGTCGGTGGAAAGAAGGTCATAGTAAAGTAATGACGTTACAGACCTACAGGGTCTGACCACAATTTTACAATATAAAGTCGCTGCCTCACAGCAATGTGGGGCAGCGACTTTATATTAGCGTTCAGTAAGACTTTTGTGGGGGCTACCCCGCTTTTTTGTCCGTTGCTTGTCATAGTTTGAAAGTATCAAAACTGGAGTTAGATAGTTTCTAACTGGGAGTTAGATAGTTTCTAACTGGGGGTTAGATAGTTTCCAACTCAGGGTTAGATAGTTTCCAACTCGGGGTTAGATAGTTTCTAACTCAGGGTTAGATAGTTTCTAACTGGGATTTACAGCCGTTTCTACTTCTTGCTACCTTACTTGAAAAGCTGAAAAGCAGCCAATATTGTTTTTGACAGCGTATAAATAAGATTAAATAATTAGCAAAGATTTGCCTATTTCACCATTTTTTAGTACTTTTGTACCCTAAAATGCGCGTGTGCGTACTTACTATTAGTTATTTTTTATGCCCGTGAGGGTCGTACCTGAGCTGACAATAAATCTAATAATAATATTAATTAATTAATTTTCAAACTCTTATGTGGTTATTAAAATCATCAATTGGTAGGAAAGTTGTAATGTCGGTCACTGGCATTGCGCTTATCCTGTTCTTGACGTTTCACTGCGCCATGAACATCGTTGCGCTTTTCTCTGGTGAGGCTTACAACATGATTTGTGAACTCCTCGGCGCCAACTGGTATGCCGTGGTTGCTACGATGGGTCTTGCCACCCTGGCAGTGATTCACATCGTATTTGCTTTTATCCTTACGGCGCAGAACCGCAGGGCACGTGGCGACAACCGCTATGAGGTGTCGACAACTGTCAACGGTACAAACGTTGTGGAGAAATGGGCATCGGGCAACATGCTTGTGCTCGGTATCATCATCCTTCTGGGACTGCTGCTGCACCTGTTCAATTTCTGGTACAACATGATGTTTGCCGAACTCACTGGCATGACAGTGGCTCACAGCCCCTCCGACGGCTTTGCCTTCATCCAGGACACATTTGCCAATCCTGTCTTCATGGTGCTATATCTCATCTGGATTTGCGCCATCTGGTTCCACCTCAGCCACGGATTCTGGTCTGCTCTTCAGACACTCGGTTGGAGCGGAAAGACATGGCAGTGCCGCATACAGTGGATAGGACTCATCTACGTCACACTGCTCATGCTCGGATTCCTCGTGGTGGTTCTGGCCTTCGCCTTCGGTTGCGCTCCATCGCTCTGCGATGCTTGCTGCGACGCTGCTGCCGCAGACTGCTGCCAGCAGGCCGCTGACTGTTGCAAAGAGGCTGCCGCCTGCGGACAGTAATGTTCTGTTTGTTGCGATTCTATCGCAACATAGATAAACAATCGAAAATCGAAAATCAGTAAATCGCAAATAATAATTATGGCAAAAGTAATTGATTCAAAGATTCCCGCAGGTCCAGTGCCTGAGAAATGGAAGGAATATAAAGCCCACCAGCGTCTGGTGAACCCAAAGAACAAACTGAAGCTCGACATCATCGTCGTAGGTACAGGTTTGGCTGGTGCAAGTGCAGCAGCAAGCCTCGGCGAGATGGGCTTCAATGTGTATAATTTCTGTATTCAGGACTCTCCACGCCGTGCACACTCCATCGCTGCACAAGGTGGTATCAACGCCGCCAAGTGCTATCAGAACGATGGCGACTCAGTCTATCGTCTGTTCTACGACACAGTGAAGGGCGGTGACTACCGTGCCCGCGAGGCCAATGTGTACCGTCTGGCAGAGGTGTCAAACAACATCATCGACCAGTGCGTGGCACAGGGTGTGCCCTTCGCACGTGAGTATGGCGGCATGCTGGCCAACCGCTCGTTTGGTGGAGCACAGGTGAGCCGTACATTCTACGCCAAGGGTCAGACCGGCCAGCAACTGCTGCTCGGCGCCTACAGCTCGCTGTCATGCCAGGTGCAGGCCAAGAAGGTGAAGCTCTTCACACGCTACGAGATGGAGGACGTGGTCATCGTCGACGGACGCGCACGCGGCATCATCGCCAAGAACCTTACCACCGGCAAGCTGGAGCGCTTCTCGGCCAACGCAGTGGTCATTGCCACCGGCGGCTATGGCAACACCTACTTCCTCTCAACCAATGCCATGGGCTGCAACTGCACAGCAGCAGTGCAGTGCTATCGCAAGGGTGCATACTTTGCTAATCCTTCTTACGTGCAGATTCACCCCACCTGTATCCCCGTCCACGGCGACAAGCAGTCGAAGCTGACACTGATGTCGGAGTCGCTGCGTAACGATGGCCGTATCTGGGTGCCCAAGAAGCTGGAGGACGCCAAGGCTCTGCAGCAGGGTACCAAGCAGGGATGGGAGATTCCCGAGGAGGACCGCGACTACTATCTGGAGCGCCGCTATCCCGCCTTCGGCAACCTGGTGCCTCGCGACGTGGCTTCGCGTGCCGCCAAGGAGCGTTGCGACAAGGGCTTCGGCGTGAACAACACCGGTCTGGCCGTGTTCCTCGACTTCTCGGAGTCTATCAACCGTCTGGGCCTCGATGTCATCATGCAGCGCTATGGCAACCTCTTCGAGATGTACGAGGAGATCACCGACGTGTTCCCCGGCGACGTGGCCAACGAGATCAACGGCGTGAAGTACTACAAGCCCATGATGATCTATCCCGCCATCCACTACACCATGGGTGGTATATGGGTCGACTACGAGCTGCAGACCTCTATCCCCGGACTCTTCGCCATCGGCGAGTGCAACTTCTCTGACCACGGTGCCAACCGCCTCGGTGCTTCGGCCCTGATGCAGGGTCTGGCCGATGGTTACTTCGTGCTGCCCTACACCATACAGAACTACCTGGCCGACCAGGCTGTGTGGCCGAAGGTTGCTACCGACCGCAAGGAGTTTGACGAGGCTGAGAAGGCTGTCAACGCCGAGCTCGACCGTCTGCTGGGCATCAAGGGCAAGCGCTCTGTTGACAGCATACACAAGGAGCTGGGCCACATCATGTGGGAGTATGTAGGCATGGGCCGTACAGCAGAGGGCCTGAAGACTGGCTTGAAGAAGATGCACGACCTGGAGAAGGAGTTCGACACCAACCTCTTCGTGCCCGGCACGAAGGAGGGTCTGAACGTGGAGCTGGACAAGGCCGTCCACCTGCGCGACTTCTTCACCATGGGTCAGCTCGTGGCCTTTGACGCCCTCTCGCGCAACGAGAGCTGCGGTGGTCACTTCCGCGAGGAGTACCAGACAGAGGAAGGCGAGGCAAAGCGCGACGACGAGCACTACTTCTACGTAGGCTGTTGGGAGTACAAAGGCAAGGGCAACGAGCCTGAGCTCATCAAGGAGCCGCTGGAGTACGAGGCAATCAAGGTACAAACCCGTAACTACAAGAACTAAGTAACCGTTCTCCGTAGGTCGCGGCTCAGCCGCGACAAAACAGAATAAAAACCCTTAAAAAGATAACAAAATGGCTAAAAGTATAAGTTTCACCATTAAATTCTGGCGCCAGAACGGACCGAAGGACCAAGGACACTTCGACTCGTATGAGATGAAGGATATACCCGATGACACCTCGTTCCTCGAAATGCTGGATATTCTCAACGAGAACCTCATCAATGAAGGCAAAGAGCCTTTCGTGTTCGACCACGACTGCCGCGAGGGCATCTGCGGCATGTGCTCGCTATACATCAACGGTACGCCTCACGGCAAGACCGAGCGCGGTGCCACCACCTGCCAGCTCTACATGCGCCGATTCAACGATGGCGACGTCATCACTGTGGAGCCGTGGCGCTCGGCTGCCTTCCCCGTCATCAAGGACTGCATGGTAGACCGCAATGCCTTCGACAAGATTATCCAGGCTGGAGGCTACACCACCATCCGTACCGGACAGGCACAGGACGCCAACGCCATCCTCATCCCCAAGGAGGATGCCGACGAGGCCATGGACTGCGCCTCGTGCATAGGCTGTGGCGCCTGCGTAGCAGCTTGTAAGAACGGCTCGGCCATGCTCTTCGTCAGCTCGAAGGTAAGCCAGCTCGCACTCCTTCCACAGGGCCGCGTAGAGGCTGCACGCCGAGTGAAGAACATGATCGCAAAGATGGACGAGCTCGGCTTCGGCAACTGCACCAACACCCGCGCCTGCGAGGCCGTTTGCCCGAAGAACGAGACCATAGCCAACATCGCCCGCCTCAACCGCGAGATGATTAAGGCAAAGATAGCAGACTAATCCGTCTGTTCATATAATCAAGGAGTACCGCAGAAGCATATTTGTGGTACTCCTTTTATAATATATGTATATAATGATGGAAAAGCAAGAGGACAAGCACGACGGTATGACAGCACCGCGATGTGAGACCATCCACAACCAGCACCGGCGGTCGTACTGGCATGACTATCACCAGAAAGGGCTCTATATGGTGACTATGGTCATTGAGGGTCGTAAGCGGCTGTTTGGGACTATCGTGGGTCATGCCAGCGGGCGACCAGGCAGCGACGAGGCTCCGCACATGGCGCTGTCGCAACTGGGGCGGAGGGTGCTGGAGGTGGAAATTCCTAAGATAAGCCGTTACTACCCGATGGTGGAAGTGTGGCGGGTGGCGATGATGCCCGACCATATTCACCTGCTGCTGAGAGTCAGCGGGCCGATGCCCCAGGGCAAGCACCTGGGGATGGTGGTGCGAGGCTTCAAAACGGGCTGCTCGCGAGCGTGGTGGCAGTGGCAGGACGAGCAGGGGCTTGGCGGAAAAGCGCCAAGCACGGCTGCCGCTGTGCCAATGGCTTCTCCCTCTGCCGCTGTGCCCAAGGCTTCTCCCTCTGCCGCTGTGCCCAAGGCTTCTCCCTTGGGAAAAGAAGTCCTGCGGCCGGTGCTTTTCCAGAAGGGCTACCACGACCGCATCATCAACCGCCCCGGTATGCTGGAGAACATCAAGCGCTATATGGCCGAGAACCCCCTCCGCGCCCGTATCCGCGAAGAGTGCCACCGGCTGATGGAACGCCAGCTGCATCTTTGGATTGCCGGCCGCGAATATGCCGCTTTTGGAAACCTATTCTTGCTGAAGTACCCTATCAAGGAGCAGGTGTTTTTCCATCGGAAAGACCCGGAGACAGGACTACCCACTGAAACCACCGAAGGCTATCGGCAGGAGCGTGCCCGTCTGTTGCGCCTGGCCGAGGAGGGCACGGTCCTTGTATCGCCTGGCATCTCGAAGGGTGAAAGCCTTGTTGTCAGCGATGCCATTGACGCCCGCCTCCCTCTGATCATATTGCAGAAAGAACCTATTGGTGAATACTGGAAACCGCCACAGCGCCGTTTCTATGCCTGTGCTGCAGGCCACCTGCTCATCCTTGCCCCTTGGGTTGTGGACGGTTCGACAGACTACTCCCGTTTTCATCAGCTCAATGACTATGTCCGGGAGATATGTGAAGCTACTGAGATGCGCATCCTGAACTATTCCGCTTTGTCTTATCACCCTTCTTCCGCAGACGCGGAAACATCTTCCTGACTCGCAGCAGGTGGTGTGTGACACTGCCTCCGGCTATGATGAACGTGACGCTCATGATGACCAGCGACATGCCGATGGCCAGACGTAAAGTCAGCGGCTCGTCGAAGATGAGTATGGCAATGGCCACTGCCGTCACCGGCTCCATGGCCCCGAGTATGGCCACAGGCGTACTGCCCACCTTCTGTATGGCAGCACTGGTGCAGAGCAGCGAGAAGGCTGTTGGGAAGAGCGCCATGGAGACAGCTGCCACCCACAGCAGCGGACGCTCATTGAGAATGGCGAACGTGGAGGGCTGGAAACGGAAAGCAAAGAGGAAGAGACCGAAGACTATGACGTAGAGTGTAAGCTTCAGCGTAGGAATGTCGCGCATCTGCCCCCTGTTCACCGCAACAAGATAGATGGCGTACGAGAGGGCAGAGAGAAACACCAGCAGCAGGCCGTAGGGACTGAGCACCACACCGTCGTCGCCACGATAGAGCAGAGCTATGCCAGTGGTGGCAAGCGCTATGCAGACGACCGTCAGCCACGTGATGCGCTCGTGGAACATGGCGGCCATGATGATGGTCACCAGGATGGGGTAGACGAAGAGCAGCGTTGAGGCAATGGCCGCACCTATGTAGGCGTAGCTGACATATAGCGTCAGCGACGAGGCGGCCATCAGCAGCCCCAGGACGATGAGCGGCAGCACCTGGCTCTTACGCAAGCCGAAGCCGCGGCCACGGGCCACCATCATCAGAGCCAGCATGGGGATGGCGAAGAAATAGCGCAGAAACAGCACGCTGAAGGCATCGATGCCTGCGCCGAGCAGAGGCAGTGCAAACAGAGGGTTTGTGCCGTAGCTGGCAGCGGCCAAGACGCCCAGAGCGTAGCCTTGTGTACTTTCACTTATTGTTTTGTTCATAACTGATTATTTTCCGACAGGAATCGCACCTGCGTCCCCTGTCCGTCTACGGTCAGCCGCACGCGGCAACCTTCCACCATGGGATAGTTGTAGCTGCTGTGGTGCCCCACAGGGAAGTCATAGCATACAGGTATGGCGTAGTGCTGTAGGTACTCGTGAAGCATGTCGTACATATCGGCAAAGTCGTTCTCGGGGCACTTATACTTTGAGAAATGTCCAACGATGACGCCCTTGAGCTCCGCCAGTATACCCCTTATCTCCAACAGGTGCAACATACGGTCGACCTTACTTATGGACTCTGCTGTGTCTTCGATAAACAGTATCAGCCCCTCGTCTGCTCTGTTCAGGAAGTCGTAGTCTGACCCTGCCAGCCCGCAAAAAACCGACATGTTGCCTCCAACCAGCATCCCCTCGGCCACTCCGTGCTGGTTGAGCGTATGTGGTGGTGCCACGTAGGTGGGCAGTACACCCTGCAGCAGTTGGCGCATGATGCCGTTGACCGAGTCGCGCCTTTCGCCCGTGGCCGCTATGCCGTCGCACATGGAGGCGTGTATGCTCATCACGCCGGCGCTGACAGCAGCACTGTGGAGCGCTGTGACGTCGCTGAAACCGACAATCCACTTGGGGTGGCTGGAAAACTCGTCCAGTGCTACGCGCTGCAATACCTGCACTGCCCCGTCGCCACCACGGCTGCACATGACGGCCCGTACGGCAGGGTCCCTAAGCGCCCACAGAAAGTCGGACACACGCTCGTCGGCCATGCCAGCAAAGCCATGATACTGGCACAGCGCATGCTGGCCCACCACCGGCACGTAGCCCCACTGGCGTAGCACCTCGCAGCCTTTCCTCACCGTAGCCTCGTCAGGGGCGCTCGACGGAGAGATGATGGCTATGGTGTCGCCAGGCTTCAGCGCCGGGGGCATGACCGGCCACTGCTGTGCAAAGACAGCAACAGAGACGGTCAGCAATAGCGTGAAAAACAGCAGCAGCTTCATTCGAAAAAGCAACAGTTTTTGGTTTTTGTCGGCAAAGGTACAAATAATTCATAATTTATAGCCCAATATTCGCAAATATTTTCTAACTTTGCAGCCAACTTTAGTAACGCGGGTGTCCTTGCCCGCACAAACATTTTCCTTAACAGTCATAAACAATTATTCATGATGAGAAAGCTATTTCTTGCAAGCATTGTGCTTGCAGTGGCCTGCATTGCACAGGCGCAAACCATCAAGGTGGCTCCACTGCTGAAGAAAGGCATAGTGAAGAACAGTACCATCACTGTCACCACCAATACGGCTGGCAAGCAGGTGACCATCACCTCTGCGGGTCGCTACACCGTGAGCGAGGACACAAAAGACGGACATATCGTGGACTGCATCATCACCGACTTGACCACCGATGCGAAAGCAGACGACGTGGTGGGCCGTCTGCTCTCTGCAAGCACAGAGATGATGAAGGGTGTCAACGAGCGGATAGTTGTCGACAAAGACGGTGTGGCAACTGGCATCAAGAACTATGCCGAGGTGAAAAAGCAGTCGGAGAAAGCCTGCGGGAAGCTCATTGACGCTCTGCTGGAAGAAGCGCCACAGCTGGGCGAAATGATGTCGAAGGAGACCCTGATGAAGCAGGTCATGGGCCAGTTGACAGAAGAGGCAATGGTGGCAGCCGCTAAGGTCAGTGCCAGCCCGCTGGCTCTGAACGGCAAGACGATAAACACTGGCATGGAAGACGAATATGTCAACCAGCAGGGCATGAAGATGAAGCGCACATACACCGTGACCGACGGTGTCATCAGCAGCACCGCCACCTTGAACATGACGCGTGACGAGCTGAAGCAGATAGTCATCAGCCAGGTGGAGAAGATAATGCCAGGCCAGGCAGAGACGATAAAGCAGAACATAGACATGGTGATGGCCACGGGCCTGGTGAAGTTCAACGCCACAGAGAAGGCCACCTACGAACTGGCCGACGACGGATGGGTGAAGAGCATCAACATGGAAAGCACCACCGAGACCATGGGCCAGAAAGTGACCGCCATAACAAAGGTAGAGCTTAAATAATGACTCTGTAAAAAACAAAAATACATCAAGACAATGAGCAAAATGACACAATGGGTGCTCGCTGCCACCCTTTTCTGCGGCGCAAGTTTAGTTACCTCTTGCCGTAAGGCCAACCCCGAGGTGGAAACGCCGGCAAAGGAGGAAACGCCAACAAAGGTTGAAGCTACCGAACTGATTCGCACCAGCCAAAGCTGGGACGGCGTGGAGTTGCCCGACTACTTGCAGGGCCGCCCCGAACTGGTGGCCATGAAATATGTGTTCCCTGCCGGCCAGAAACTGGGTTGGCACCACCATCCGGTGATGAACTACGGCATACTGGTGCAGGGCGAGCTGACCATCATCGGCCAGGACGGCAAGGAGAAGACCGTCCACGAGGGCGAGGCTGTAGTGGAAATGGTTAACACCATCCACCACGGCGAGAACCGCGGCACGAAGCCTGTCATACTGTACATGTTCTACCTTTCGCAGGACAGCCTGCCATTGGCTGTGCAGCATCCCGAAATTCCATTAGACTGATATTTCAACATGTCGGGTTTCAACCCTTTCGACAACCTGCTCTTCAATGCCACGAGCATCGCCTGGCCGCTGCTGTGGGGGCTACTATCCTGCCCACAT
>Ga0247610_10002298_pt1 | contig 22271 bp, 17 predicted proteins | sample 174DNAGHGhighgp2_FD_193483 | JGI IMG/M metagenome (GOLD analysis project Ga0247610, IMG submission 193483) | Sheep rumen microbial communities from Palmerston North, Manawatu-Wanganui, New Zealand - 1742 DNA GHGhigh gp2 | ecosystem: Host-associated > Mammals > Digestive system > Stomach > Rumen...
CCCCATACACCATCTACGAAACTCCCTCGTCCGGCGTCTCCGGTTATCTTCCCAGCCGCAACAACGTGATATTCCATTCGGAGTGCGACACTTCGCTCCTTTGCGCATCGCCCTCCATCTCTGTCACGTCCATCACCTCCAACTCCGCTGTGGTGAACTGGGTTCCCGGCTACGACGACGACCTTTGGGAGCTGGAGTACAGTATCATGGGAGACAGCAACTGGGTCTCCTTGGGTACGGTCACCTCCTTGTCGGAGCCGATCACCGGACTGAGTTCCAACACCATTTACCGGGTGCACATGCGCTCCATCTGCGGTTCCAGCTTCAGCTACTGGACGGAGGTCACCTTCACCACCGACTGCGACCCCATCACAGTGACAGCCACCACTCCTTGGTTCGAGGACTTCGAGAGCATCATCGGCGGCGGTCCGGAACAGTTCATCTGCTGGAAAACACCCGTTGTCGACAACGTTTATCACGGCCCGTACCTCTATTGCGGACACTACCCGTCGTGCCATTCCGGCGCCAACTCGGCCGAGTTCAAGGGCGGCGTCAACATGCTCGCTCTTCCGGCATTCACCAACGACATCCACACGCTACGGCTCTCCTTCTGGGCCACCGCCATCGACCCGTATGCGGGCGTCTTGGAAATCGGCATCCTGCCTGACCCCACCGACCCGTCCTCATTCGAGTTGGTCGGCATTTCCGGCACCCCGAGTCCGCGCGGCACCAACGACGCCTCGGGTAACGGCAACTTCATGGGACCGTTCGACTTTGACGGAGTTCAAGCCACATCCGGCCTCATTGCCCTGCGATACACCAGTGTCCAACTCAACAACTCCTGGAACTTGGACGACTTCACCGTAGAGCTTATCCCGAGTTGCCCTGAGCCCTACAACCTGACCGCCTCCAACATCGGCACTTCGTCCGCCACAATCTCCTGGAGCAGTAGCAACAATGCCCAGTCATTCATCCTCGAATACGGTCCGGCGGGCTTCACCCCCGGCAACGGCACCACCTCGTTCACTACCACGACAACCTACACCCTCACGGGAATGAACAACAACACGCCCTATACGGTATATGTCTGGGCTGACTGCGGCGACAACGACATCTCAGTCCCCGCCACCCTCACCTTCAGAACAAGTGCCTGCGAAGAATACGACAAATGCCAATACACCTTCAACTTGTCCGACAACTACGGCGACGGTTGGAATGGCGGCTCCCTGCAGATACAGCAGAACGGCGCCGTCGTGGCCACCATATCCTTAGAAAGCGGTTACAACAGCACGGAACAGGTCGCCCTCTGCAACAACATGAGCACCTCCCTCATCTGGATTGGCGGCGAATACGCCTACGAGGCCGGATTCTCCCTCTCCACCCCTGAAGGGACTGTGCTTGTCAACACCTCCAACATGGAAAACTACACCACGTATAACTTCACCACGAGCTGCAACACCAGCGGGCCCATTGTCTGCAACATCCCCACCGGCTTGACGGCGACGGACATCACCGCTAACAGCGCACTGCTGACCTGGATTGCCGGCGGCTCCGAAAGCCAATGGGCCGTCCAGCACCGACTGGCTACCGACAATGACTGGGCCCCCGAAACCATCACCTCCACAATTCCCTACCTGCTGACCGGACTCAACAGCGAGAGCACCTACGAGGTTCGCGTGAAGGCCGTGTGCGCCCCCACTGAATCAAGCGACTGGACAGCACCCTTCAGCTTCACCACGCAGACCGACACTATCGTCATCCCTGACTCGTGCAACATCCCGACCGGCCTTGCGGTCACCGACACTTCCGCACAAGCTATGACCCTGACATGGAACGATGACGAGAACGTTGACCTCTGGCACATCCAATACCGCGCAGACAACGGACCGGTCTTATCGGCCACTTCCACCACCAACTCCTACCTCATCACAGATCTGGAACCGGAGACTCACTACACCATCCAAGTGCAGGCCGAATGCAGCAACGGCATGTTCAGCGACTGGAGCACGACCGTTACGGCAACCACACCGGTCGGTATCGTGAACCACCTTGCCCGCCTTGTCAAGCTTTACCCGAATCCGGCAACTTCAATGATAACCGTGCAATGGGCTATGGGCAATGGTGACGCGGTCATCGAACTGCTCGACGTGTACGGCAAACTGTTGAACACCGTTTCCGTCAAGGGCGAGTTTACGACCCTCAACGTCAGCGGCATGGCCGACGGCATGTATTTCGTGCGCGTGACCACAGACGATGGCTCCGTGACGAAACCGTTTGTCGTAAAGCATTAGCGGAAAACTGCAAACCGAGAACCACCAGGGGGATTCCGTCAGGATTTCCCCTTTTTTTGTCTCCGGACTTCGCCCCTCGACACCATAACCAAAAAAAATGTATTTTCGCCATCCGAAACAAAACGATAACGCATTATGGAAGTGTACAGTGCAGAAGAACGCATCAACCACCTCGTCCGGGAGATTAACCGGCACAACTATCAGTATTACATGCTGGACAACCCGACGATATCGGACTACGACTTCGACCAGCTGTTGCAGGAGCTCATCGACTTGGAGGCGGCCCATCCGGAGCTGCGCCGTCCCGACAGTCCTACGCAGCGGGTGGGCGGGACGGTAACGAAGCGGTTCGAGAGTGCGGCACACCTCTACCCGATGCAATCGTTAGGCAACACCTACTCGCAGGAGGAACTCACCGAGTTCGACCGGCGGGTGCGCGAGCTGCTCGCCGTGCCGCCAGCCTACGTCTGTGAGCTCAAGTACGACGGGGTGGCCATCAGCCTGATCTACGAGAACGGGGTGCTGACCCGGGCTGTAACCCGGGGCGACGGCTCACGCGGCGATGTCGTGACCGCTAACGTGCGTACCATCCGCACCGTGCCGCTACAGCTTCAAGGCGACTTCCCGCCCTTGCTGGAGGCGCGTGGCGAAATCATCATGCCGTTCCGCAGCTTTGAGCAGCTCAATGCCGAACGAGAGGAAATCGGGGAGGCACCGTTTGCCAACCCCCGTAACGCAGCCTCCGGAAGCCTCAAGCTGCAAGACTCCGCCGAAGTCGCCAAACGGGGCCTCGATTTCAAACTCTACTTTGCCTTGGGCGAACAACTGCCCGGAGACAACCACTTCGACCGCCTCCAGGCACTCCACAAATGGGGTTTCCGGAAACCCGATGTCCTCGAGAAAGTCAACGGCCTCGCCGGCATCTACCAGTTCCTGAACACATGGGACGTGAAACGCAAACAGCTCCCCTACCCCATCGACGGGGTAGTCATCAAGGTCAACGACTTCGACCAGCAGCGGCAAGTCGGGACGACCGCGAAAAGCCCGCGATGGGCCATCGCCTACAAATTCAAGGCCGAACGGGTCTCCACGCCATTGCTGAGCGTCGACTTCCAAGTGGGCCGCACCGGCATCGTCACCCCTGTGGCGAACCTCAGCCCCGTCTCGCTCGCCGGAACCGTGGTCAAACGAGCCACACTCAACAATGCCGACTTCATGGCGGAAATGGACATACGCGAAGGCGACCACCTCTTCGTGGAGAAAGGCGGCGAAATCATCCCGAAAATCGTAGGCGTGGACCTCGACAAGCGTTCCCCGGAAGCTCAGCGCATCCCCTTTATCACGCACTGCCCCGTATGCGGCGCCGAACTCCGGAAAGCCGATGGCGAGACAGGCATCTTCTGCCCCAACGCCGACCACTGCGCCCCGCAAATCAAGGGGCGGCTGGAACATTTCATCGCCCGCAAGGCTATGAACATCGACTCCTTGGGAGAAGGCAAAATCGACATGCTCTACGCCCATGACTTAGTAACGAACATCGCCGACCTCTACGCACTGACATACGAACAACTTCTCGGATTGGAGAAAATTGTTGAGGACGATAGCGGCAAGGCGAAAACCATCTCTTTCCGCGAAAAGACCGTGCAGAACATCCTTTCGGGCATCGAGGCTTCCAAACAGGTGCCTTTCGAGCGCGTACTCTTCGCCTTGGGCATACGCTTCGTGGGCGAAGTGACGGCGCGGAAGCTCGCCCGCCACTTCGGTTCCATGGACGCGGTTGCCAACGCCCGGAAAGAAGAACTCTTGGAAGTCGAGGACGTAGGGGAACGCGTCGCCGACAGCATCATCGCCTACTTCAACGACATCGAGAACCTGCATATCCTCATGCGCCTGCGCGATGCCGGACTTCAATTCACCCTCAATGCCGAGAAAAGCCAAACGGTTTCACAGAAACTCAACGGTAAAAACATCGTCGTGAGCGGTGTCTTCACCGTGCCTCGCGATGCCATCAAGGAACTGGTGGAGCAACATGGCGGAAAAAATGTATCCTCCATATCCAAAAACACCACTTTCGTGCTCGCCGGCGAGAAAATGGGGCCGGAAAAACGCAAAAAGGCGGTGTCGTTGGGAATACCCATCGTCTCGGAAGAGGAGTTCCGCAACATGCTCCTTGATTAACACGAAACTACGCCTGCTTCCCTCGTTTCATCTTTTTCTTGTCCTTGTTCACGGAATAAAAAGTATCAACAAATATAAATTTATGACAACAACCAAAATCATCATCAACCTCCTCTTTCTCGTTTTAGGGAGCGTATTGTATGGTATATACACCTATCGGCAGATCCGGTACGGAAAGTTCAAAGACAAGCAGGGTTCCAACTACAGGGAATTGTTCCGCATTGCCCTTTACGTCCCCATGATGCTATTGCCTGTAATGAATTTGACGGAAGAGTGGCTATCACCTTCCTTAAAGAACGAGATCGCCCTGTTCTTCGCCCAAATTTCGATTGGCATCGTCCTCGCAATGACCGTCGGACTTATCGCCCGGAAAATCGCCTTACACTATAAGAGCGAAGCCTGACCGAATCGGTCCTCCCCATCGCCTTGGCCCTCTTTTGCGGACGCCCGTTCCGGCACATCGTCCCAGACCAGCTTTCCGGACCGTATTGAGAACATCTGGGGGTTCAGGCTCAACGATTTTGCGGTGTGAGGAGCACGAAGGGGATCATTATCTCCTCCATCGAGATGCCGCCGTGCTGGAACGTGTCCTTATAGAGGTTCACGTACTGGTTGAAGTTGTTCTGATAGGCAAAGAAGTCCGATTTCGTCGCAAAAATGAAGCGTTGGGTCATGCTCTCCCTCGGCAAGAAGGCATCTTCAGGATTCTTGACCTCGAAAACCTCCTTGGCGGGGTAGTCCATGCTGCTGCGGCCCACCTTGTAGCGCAAGTTCGTGTTCAAGTCGCGCTCTCCGACCATCTTCAACGCACGGTCCACCTTGATAGTGCCGTGATCGGTCGTGAGCGCCACCGGTATCTTCCGTTCAGCAAGCCACTTCAACATATCAAAGAGAACGGAATTCTTAAACCACGAGGCGGTGACACTACGGTAGGACTTCTCGTCGTCGGCAAGCTCGCGCACCACGTTCACGTCCGTGCCGGCATGAGAAAGCATGTCCACAAAGTTGAAGACAATGACATTGAGCTGATTGTTGAGCATCTGATGGAAATTGTCGAACACTTTCTTGGCGAAATCCGGATTGAGGATTTTATGATAGGAGTATTTGATGTTCTTCCCATAGCGTTTGAGGTATTCTCCCAAAAGCTGTTCCTCAAACTGGTTCTTGCTGCCGGCATCACCTTCACTCAGCCACATATTGGGGTACTTCTTGGCAATCACCGAAGGCATCAACCCAGAAAAGAGGGCGTTTCGCGCGTAATGCGTGGCCGTGGGCAGTATGCTGTGGCAGATGCTCTCCTCCTGGACGTAATAGTAGTCGTGAACCATCGGGTAGATGCTGCGCCATTGGTCATACCGCAAATTGTCGATGACGAACAAAAACGTGCTTTTTGCGCCATCGAGCCGGGGGAACAGCTTCTCTTTCAGGACAGTATGCGACTGAAGGGGCTTGTCGTCGGAACGCCCATTGACCCAGTCGAGGTAGTTGCGTTGCACAAACTTGCAGAACTGCACGTTAGCCTCCTCCTTCTGCGCCGCCAACATCTCTGTAACACTCTCATCCTCAATTTTTTCAATTTGCAGTTCCCAATTCACCAACTCCTTGTACAACTCTTCCCACTCCCTCACGCTCAAACGGTCGGAAATGCGCATGGAAAGGTCGCGGAACGACTGCTGGTAATCGACCGTCACCTTCGCGCTCACCAGTTTCTTGTTGTCGATGTTTTTCTTCAAACAAAGCAGTATCTGATTGGGATTCACGGGTTTAATAAGATAATCGGAAATATTGGAGCCTATGGCATCCTCCATGATATGTTCCTCCTCGCTTTTGGTGATCATCACAATCGGGAGATGCGGATAGTCCTTCTTCAGACGCCGGAGGGTCTCCAGCCCACTCAACCCAGGCATGTTCTCATCCAAGAAGATGATATTCACAAACTCATTTTTGAGGATTTCGAGAGCCTCCATACCGCTCATGGCCGGAATCACATCGTATCCCTTGGACTTCAGAAAGAGGATATGCGGTTTCAACAAGTCTATTTCGTCGTCCGCCCACAATATTTTCGTATTCATACCTTCAAAATTTTAAATGACGTGCAAATAACGGCAAAAAGGTCCAAATAGTATGGGGTATGTCAAAAAAAATTATACCTTTGCGACCGCTTAAAGGAAGCGCAAAAAAAGTATTAAACACCTGAAAGATACATTAATATGGAAATTATCACCAGCGTTGAAAAATTGATGGACGTGGCCGTTCGCGAACGTGCCGCCGGCAAAAGAATCGGAATGGTCCCGACCATGGGCGCACTGCACGAGGGTCACCTGTCCCTAATCCGCCGTGCCCATGAGGAGAACGACGTGGTTTTCTGCTCCATCTTCGTTAATCCTGTACAATTCAACAACGCGGAGGATTTGGAGAAGTATCCCCGTACCTTGGAAGCTGACGTACAGCTGATCGGCGACCAGGCCGACTACGTGTTCGCACCCTCTGTGGAAGAAGTCTTCCCTGTAAAGCCTACGGAAGTCTATGACTTCGGCACCGTGGCCAACGTGATGGAAGGAGCCGCCCGCCCGGGACACTTCAACGGCGTGGGCGTCATCGTTCGCCGCCTGCTCGAATGGACCCGCCCGCACAAGGCCTACTTCGGAGAAAAGGACTATCAGCAAATTGCCGTCATCCGCGAGATGTGCCGCCAATGCCGCATCCTCACCGAAGTCGTCCCCTGTCCCATCATCCGGGAACCTAACGGCCTGGCCATGAGCTCCCGCAACCGCCGTCTCTCCGTCCACGAATTTGAAACCGCCGCCAACATCCACCGCATCCTCGAAGCATCACGCCAGTGCACCTCCGTGGCCGCAACCAAGGCGTTTGTGGAGACCGAAATCGCCAAGATCCCCGAATTTCAGCTCGACTACTTCGAAATCGCCGACGCCGAGACCCTCCTCTCCACGGACGACATCCACAACCCGCATGGTGTCATGGGCTTCATCACCGTCTATGTGGGGCCGGTACGCCTCATCGACAATATTACTTATTAAACATAAATTCCTTAAACAGCCTCGAAGAGGCAAAACGCACACAGTGCAATTAACCCCGCACTGCGCCAAAGGTGCAGTGCGGGGAACAAGACAAATGACCACACAAGCCGAAGACGCAGTGTGGGGCAAAAAAACAACCGAAAAAAATGAACATCGAAGTACTGAAATCCAAGATACACCGAGCCACCGTGACGGAGGCGAACCTCAACTATGTAGGCAGCATCACCATCGATGAGACTCTCATGGACGCTGCCAACCTGATAGAGAACGAGAAAGTGCAGGTGCTGAACGTGAACAACGGCGAGCGCATAGAGACCTATGTCATCAAAGGCGCGAAAGACACCGGCGTGATCTGCCTCAACGGTCCCGCCGCCCGCAAAGCCGCTGTCGGCGACGTGGTGGTCGTCATCTCCTACGCCTCCATGGACTTCGAGGAGGCCAAACGCTTCAAACCCACCATCGTCTTCCCCAACTCCCAAAACAAGCTGAAACAATAACAGCGGCCGCCGGAAATCTAACCATTAACCCTTAAGACATGTACAAACTCATTCTAATCAGACACGGACAGAGCGAATGGAATCTGTCAAACCAATTCACCGGCTGGACCGACGTGGACCTCACCCCCCAAGGTGTCGAGGAGGCGAAACAGGCCGGCCGCATACTGCGCAACGAACCCGGATTAGACATCCGATACACCTACACCTCCTACCTGAAACGCGCCATCAAGACGCTGAACTATGTGTTGGAGGAGATGGATCGGATGTGGCTGCCCGTCTACAAGACCTGGCGACTGAACGAAAAGCACTACGGTGCCCTGCAAGGACAAAACAAAAAGGAAGCCGTGCAAATCTACGGCGAAGAACAGGTCAACAAATGGCGGCGCAGCTACGACGTGCAACCCGCACCGCTGACCGACGACGATCCGCGCCACCCGAAATTCGACATCCGCTACCAGGACATCAAGTTCAAGGCAGCACGCCCCGCCACCGAATCCCTTATGGACGCCACCAAACGCATCATACCACTCTGGAACGTCAACATCGTGGAATCCCTCCGCGAATACAAACAAGTGCTGGTGGTCGCCCACGGCAACAGCATCCGCGGCATTATCAAGTTCATGAAAAACATGTCGAACGAGGAAATCGTGAAGCTCAACATCCCCACCGGCGTCCCATTCCTGATGGAACTGGACAACGAGATGCAGGTGATCAGCGACCGCTACATCGGCCTCTCCGACGAGGAACTCAAGGCTAAACAAGAGGGTGTCGCCAACCAGACGAAAGTGTAACGGATGAAATTGCCATAAACGCTGAAAAAAAAACGCAGCCCGCAAAGCATTCCGAAAAAAGTGTATCTTTGCCGCCGCTTTCAGCAAAACGACCGAAACGGTCGGCCACGGGGAATTAGCTCAGCTGGTAGAGCACTTGGTTCGCAATCAAGGGGTCGTCGGTTCGAATCCGATATTCTCCACAAGCAACCCCAAAACGTTTGAAAATCAACGTTTTGGGGTTGTTTTTTTTGGAAAGTCACTGCGCCAAGTATGCGCCAACGTCTAAACGTCCTTTCGTTCGGCAAAGAAAAAAAATATCGCTGCCATTTATCGATTTTAAGCCTGCGCAACTCGTTGAAACGAAAAAAGAAACGTATGTTGCCTACTACGCAAAGAACCCGTTTACCGACAATCCGCAAGCAAAGAAGGTATTGGACAATCTTATTGTCTATGGAATTATCTTTGTCCGTCTTTTCAGCCAAATGGCCAATCCTGCCCAAATGAGGGCGAAAATCCAACCGCACAGGATGTCAAACGGGTAGTGGACCCCTGCATAGATGCGGCTGTAACTGGCTAACAGCGTGGTCCCAAACACGAAAACCGCCAACAGCCACCGGTTTCTGACTTTCGTGCGCAGGAAACAGAAAAAGAGCAAGGATGAAGTCAGGTAGTTAATGGCATGGTTCGACGGGCAACCGTAACGTCCTCCATAATAATAAGTCCCATCCTTCTTCTGAAGGAGATGCACTTGGTACTCCCCATGATACTCGGCGTCGTGCGAAGGACGCAAACGTTGGAGGGTCGGCTTCAGCACACGGGCGCCAAACGTGTCACCAAGAAGGCTGACTACAGCAACAAATAGCAATATTTTCCACGACTGCTTACGATAAAACCATATGACTAAAGCAGAGAGTAGCAAAAAGAAGACCACCCCGAACTGAGCGCTGGTAATCACCCAAATCACTTTGTCCCAAAAAGGCGAGTTATGGCTGTTGATGAGCTGGAACAGATGCTTGTCCCAATCGAATGCGGAAGAGTGGAAAAATTCGGTCATATTGTTAATATTTTATTCGTTAATCGGTCTCGTCAGGGGCAAGAGCGTCGTAGCGTCAAAACGTGAACAGATAATTCATCATAAAATTCCAAAAGGTAACAACGGCGATGGCGAAAATCTTGGCGACGTAGAAGTTAAATTTCAATTTCCCGTGGAGAAGATAGAGCACCAAGTTATTGATTCCCAAACCGATAATGGAAATCAAAAAAAATTTCCCGTATTCAATGGGGATGTTGGTGTTGGTGCTCTGGAATGTCCACAGCCGATTCCAGATATAGTTGTTGGTGGCAGCAAGGATGAACCCGATGGAATTGGAAACGTATTTGTTCCAGCCGAACCTCTCCTTGCACAGCCACGTTGCGCCAAAATCGACCGCCATGCCCGAAAAGCCGACTGCACAGAACTTCAAGAATTTGATTATCAGCGCACCGTCAATCATAGTCTTGGATTTTGACGGGTTTGCTGTTGACAGACCGGCACACGACGTTGTCGAGACAGATAACAAACGGAACATCAGGAACATGCGGCGCTTCCGTTGAAATTTTCACGCTTCCGCCGGCGGGAATCTGCACATTTTCAGGGACGGGACACGCTATGGTATGTGTTCCGTCCTCAAGTTTGTATGCTACATACAGCGTCACAGGAAGTTCAGGATGCGCGAAAACAAATGGCTGGTCATAGGTGTTGTGCAAGGTCAGTTGCAGGTGGAGCGTATCGTTTTGCTGATGGTATTCATCAACATTCACATCAATCCGGTTAGCCCCTTGGAACTCATTTACTTTCAACAAGTTATACTCTCTACCGCTACAATTGTAGATAACTTCGGTCTTTTCTTCCGGATAGGGAATTTGGTAATTCGCCGGTTCGAGGACCAACACCGGCTTGCCCTGATACTTCCGGTCGAACTGCCAGATGTCGAACTGGGTGCGGCGATTGTAAACAGAGCTCAACGCAGTTGTCTCCCCAATATGGAACCAATAAACGGATGGAAGCTGGAACGAACTCACGAAAAGAACCGGGGCTTCTCCGCTTGCACTTTCGTTGGCAATATTATCATAGAAAAATTCGCAACCTTCCAGGATTTCGAATTCCTCATCGCCGAGAAGCGGGACAAAAGGACGAGTGACGAGCAGGAGAGCTGAGGCAGGAATCAGCGCGTAGTTCACCCACTTTTCCCATCTCGCTTCACAAAGTTCAGGGAAAAGGATACAGATCATGGGTACTATCGCGGCCATGGTCCAATGCGGTTCGGCATGGCCCTTGACGGTCATCGTCCAGAAGAAAACGAGGAAGCCGACGACGGTGAAGCCGCACGCCCGGAGAAATCTGTCGGCGGTGGCACGATTTTTCCAGCAAAACCAGATGGCAAGGGGCAGGCACACGGGGTTGCAGACCAGAAGCTGAAGGGGAAGATACTCCAACAAATATTGGATTTTGAATGTCGTATTCCGTTGAAACAGATGGTATTGAATACTCGGAAAATCATGGTTGACCTGCCACAAGATGTGGGGAATGAAGAGAACCAGCGCCAAGAGACCCGCGCAAATGACCTTCGGGTCTTTCAGCAGCCGCAGATTGGAGAGGAGAACGAAGCCAATCACCAAAACCGCCATATATTTGCTGTAGAGCATTGCGGCCATAGTGATGCCAATCAAGATGGCCAACTTCCATCCCGGCCTCTTGACATACCTTTTATATAGCAAAAAGAAGAGTGCGGTGAAGAAGAGCATCGGAGCGTCCGGGGTGGTGATGAAACCGTAGATGACAAATATCGGGATGGAGGCCGCGATGGCAAAAAAGGTCACGACCGCCCGATTGGAAGTGAGTTTTTCTTCAACGCATAGACCTAACAGCAAAACAGTCACACCATGCAGCAGCACTGTCAAGAGCCGAATGGAGAGGTAGCCTTTGAAGAGAAGACTGCTCAAGAAGGTCATCAGTCCCACCATGGGCGGATGATCGTAATAGCCCCAGTCAAGAAACCGGCCATAGAGGGCATAATAGGCCTCGTCTGCGTGCAATGGCGTGCCATTGGCCTGCACCAGGTCAACAAACACCCAGATCACCAACAAGATGTAGAACAGTTTCTGTGGTTTCATAACGGCGGCAAAGATATCCAAAAAAACGTAGAGACGCGATAAGTCGCGTCTCTACATTGAGGTCTCGTCCAGATTCGAACTGGAGTCAACGGTTTTGCAGACCGGTACCTAACCACTCGGCCACGAGACCTTGAATTTGACGCGGCAAAAATACACTTTTTTTTGATACGGCAAAGGGGTCTCCGTTTTTTTTCCTACTTTTTAGCTAACTCACTATGGCTCACTGCTATCAGCGAACAGAAGACCAACAATCCGTTGACGATTAGCAATTCATAGCCGAATTTATAGCCTCCGATCCACTGTGCGGAATGGGAAGAAAGCACATAGCAGAGCGCCGGAATCGCAAGGGAGATGACAGGCACGAGCCAGCGACGCGGCTGCGGAATCGCCCGCTTGGTGAACAGGCCGAACGAGAACAACCCCAGAATCGGCCCGTAGGTATAGGAGGCCACCATGAAGATGATGCGGATGAGCGCGTCGTTGTGGTGGTTGGCCACAATCAGGATGACCATCAGGAAGAGCGTGGAAATGACCAAATGCACGATGCGGCGAACCCGAATTTGCTGCTGTTCCGTCGGGAAACGTTTCTCGATGTCAAGCAGGTCGTAGCAGACCGTGGTCGTGAGCGCCGTGAAAGTGCCGTCCGCGCTGGAAAAACCGGCGGAGATTAGCCCGAACACGAAGACCAAAGCCCCCACCTTGCCCAGGTAGTTGAACGCAATTTCCGGATAGATGCGGTCGGTCGGGAACTGACTGACGTCCACTCCGTTATGCTGCGCAAACACCAGCAACATGCCGCCTAACAGCAGGAACAGCACGTTGACCACCACCAGAATGCAAGTGAAAGAGAACATGTTGCGCTGCGACTCACGCAACGTCCTGCAAGAGAGGTTCTTCTGCATCATATCCTGATCCAGGCCCGTCATGGCGATAGTGATGAACATGCCACCGAACACTTGCTTCAGGAAGTAGCTGTTGTTGCGCCAGTCGGTGTTGAGAATGGTACGGCAGTCGGTGCCGTCCTTGCCCACCGTGGCCATCTGCGCCCAGATGTCGCTGAACGAGCCGCCCATGTTGCGCATAATCACCACAATCGTAATAATCAGTGCGCCAATGAGAAAGGTGGTCTGCAGCATGTCCGTCCACACCACGGTCTTGATGCCGCCGCGAAACGTGTAGAGCAGGATGATGGCAATCATCACGATGGCCGTTGCCCAGATCGGAATATTCCATCCATCAAAGACAAAAATCTGCAAGACAAAGATAACCAAATACATACGCAGCGCCGAGCCGAGCAACCGCGACAGAAAGAAAAACAGCGCACCCGTCTTGTGCGCCTCCGGTCCGATCCGCTTGCCGAGATACTCGTAGATGGAGGTCACGTTGAGCCGGTAATAGAGCGGCAGCAGCAGCAGCCCGATAACGACGTAGCCGAGGATGTAGCCGAACACGACCCCCAGGTAGGTGAACTGGGTGGTATAGACATCGCCGGGCACCGACATGAAGGTCACGCCCGACAACGAACTGCCGATCATGCCGTAAGCCACCACAAACCAGGGTGACTTACGGTTTCCTGTGAAGTAACTCATTTTGTCCGTTTTGCGGGAAGTCAACCCCGTAATCACGAACAACATCACCACATAAAGGGCGAAGAAAGTGAATATGAAGGTCTGCACGAATTCCTAATTCCTAATTCCTAATTCCTAATTACATTCCCGGTTTTCCCAACAGACGGAACATATTCTTCTTATACGCTTCCACGCCGGGTTGGTCGAACGGGTTCACGCCGAGCATGTAACCGCTTACGGCACAGCTCATTTCGAAGAAGTAGATGAGTTCGCCGAGGTGGTACTCGTTGATTTCCGGCACGGTGATGCAGAGGTTCGGCACCTGACCATCGACGTGTGCGAGACACGTGCCCTTGCGGGCGATCTGGTTGATTTCGTGGATGGTGCGGTGCTGCAGATAGTTCAGATTATCAAGGTTTTCCGCATCCTCGGGGATGTTGACGCGGTGGTGGACCGCATCTATGGCGAGGACGGTCTCGAACATTTGGCGCGTGCCTTCCTGGATATACTGGCCGAGGGAGTGCAGATCGGTGGAGAAGATGGCGCCGGCGGGGAAGATGCCTTTGTGTTCCTTGCCCTCGCTCTCGCCAAAGAGCTGCTTGAACCATTCGATGAAGTAGAAGAGCTGCGGCTCGAAAGAGGCCACCAACTCAACTTTCAAACCATTACCATACAACAAGTTACGGATTAACGCGTATTGCAGTACGGGATTCTCGTCATAGGCAGGATGCTCGGCCACGAATTTCTGCATGTCACGGGCGCCCTGCAGCAGCTGCAAGATGTCGAAGCCGGCCAATGCGATGGGCAGCAGACCCACCGGGGTGAGCACGGAGTAGCGGCCGCCCACATCGTCGGGAATCACGAAGGTGGGATAGCCTTCCTTATCGGCGAGGGTCTTCAGGGCGCCGCGGGCCTTGTCGGTGATGGCCACGATGCGCTCCTTGGCGGCTTCCACGCCGTATTTCTTCTCGCAGTGCTCCTTGAGGATGCGGAAAGCGAGGGCCGGCTCGGTGGTTGTCCCCGACTTGGAGATCACCACCACGGAGTAATCCTTGCAGTCGAGGACTTCCAGCAAGTCGTGGAGATAATCCTCGCTGATGTTGTTGCCAGCATAGAGGATATGCGGGTATTTGCCCTTCACGTAGGGGGCGAAGGAGTGCTGCAGGGCCTCGATGACCGCGCGGGCGCCGAGGTAGGAGCCACCGATGCCGACTACGACGACCACCTCCGACTTCTCAACCAGATGGGCCGTAACCGTCTCAAGGTCTATGATTTCCTGCTCCGTCACGTCGCTCGGGAGCGTGACCCAGCCGAGGAAGTCGTTGCCGCGGCCTGTCTTGTTCAGCACGGTCTGCAACGCTGCTTCAGCATCTTTCTTTCCATTCTCAACTTTCTGGTTATCAAGAGCAAACAAAGCATCTTGACAGGTAAACTGAATATTCATATCATTACATTTTATTATGTTCCTACAATTTATCATCGGTTTGGAACGGCAAAGATATAATATTTTCCAGCAACCTCTTCATAAAAAAGATTTTTCTATTTTTGCGGCCAAATTGCGGGTCCGGAAACAGGGTTTTCATGAAAAGGCGCGCAAAAGGGAAACACGATGTTGGGTGTAATATTTTTATGAATATAATAATATAGTATTGTTATGAGAAAGATTTCGATATTGTTTTGCATGCTGTTGGCTGGGATAACGGGCTATTCGCAACAGCGCACGGACTCTGTACACGCGGCACACTACGACCTTGCCTTGTCGGTGGTCGATTTCGAGAACCACAGGGTGGAGGGCCGCGCCGACATCACCCTGGTGGCCAAGGTCAACAACCTCAACCAGATAAGGCTGGACCTGAAATTCCTCACGTGTGACTCCGTGTTCGTCAACCAGTCGGCTACTCCCTTTACGCAATCCGAGGAACACATATATATCAACACATCAGCGATGCAAAGTGGTGACACGGCAACGATACGGGTCCATTACCACGGCACGCCCGGCCACGACGATGGTTTCGGGGGATTCTACTACAGTGGCGAGTACGCCTACAACGTGGGGGTAGCCTTGACGGACCAGCCGCACGCCTACGGCCGCTGCTGGTTCCCCTGCATGGACGAATTCACCGACAAGTCGACCTACAGTTTCCACATCCGCACGGAGGCGGGCAAACGGGCGGTGTGCAACGGCATGCTCACCGACTCGCTGACCCACGACGACGGCACACGGACGTGGTCGTGGGAGCTGGAGCAACCCGTGCCCACCTACCTGGTTTCGATGGCCGTGGGCGACTACCGCTGCCATGCGGACACGTTCCAGGGCATGGAGCGGGTGATTCCCATCCACCTTTACGTCCCGCCCGCCCTCTATGCGAACGTCGCGGGCACTTTCGCGAACCTCAAGCCCGTACTCAGGAAATACGAGGAGCTCTTCGGCCCGTACGTCTGGCCGCGCGTGGGTTACGTGGGCGTGAATATGGCCGGCGGAGCCATGGAACACGCCACGAACATCGCCCTGCCGAACCTCGCGGTGAACGGCACCCTCACCTACGAAGGCACCATCATGCACGAGCTGTTCCATCACTGGTTCGGCGACCTGATCACATGCGAGCGTCCCGAGGAGATGTGGATCAACGAGGGGTTCGCCGACTACTCCGAGGCTCTGGTGCAGGAGTGGCTATATGACAACTACGCGGACCATATCCGCAGCCAGCACGTCTCCACGCTACAGAACATCGCCCGCAAGGACGGCGGCCTATACGCCCTCGACGCGGTGCCGCAAGACTACACCTACGGCATGCACTCCTACCAGAAGGGGGGACTCGTCATCCACACCCTTCGCCATCACATGGGCGACTCCCTGTTTTTCAGCAGCATGAGGCAGCTCTTGTCTCACTATGCCTACCAAAACGTCAATTCCGAGCAATTCTTCACCTATCTGACACAAGTTTCCGGCATGGACCTGATGGATTTCTATGAAGACTGGATTCACCAGCCAGGTTTCCCCGACTTCGAGGTGGCGGGTGTCCAAAGCCAGGCCTGCGGCATCTACACCGTCCTGGTCAAGCAAGGCGGCTACGGCACCCTGCACCCCTGCAACAACGCCTTAGTGGACGTGACTTTCGTGTCTGATGACCTGGAGACCTACACCTACGAGAACCAGCTGGTCGGGGGCGAGTCCACCGAGCTGCTCCTCTACTCGCCGTTTTCGCCGGCTTTCGTGATGCTGGACGCCAGCCGGAAACTCTCCGACGCCACGATCGACGACATGCGCAGGATTGGGGCGCCCGGCACCGTCCACTTCCCCGAGGCGGCCTGCAGCGCGGTGGTCGGTCATCTGGACGACAGCGCACTCATCCGGGTGGAGCACCACCTCACGGCCCCCGACGCACCCACCCCCCTGCCCGAGGGCTACCACCAGTTCTCACAGACCCACTACTGGACGGTACGCTATGCCGGAGGCATCATCGACGGCGAATGGAATTTCCGTCTCCAGCGGTCTTCGAACCAACTGGACCACAGCCTATTCGAAAACGGCGACACCTTCGAGAACCTCAAGCTGATGTACCGTCCGGACGGCCAGTCCGCATGGATGCCGGTACCTTACACGCGCAGCGGATCACCCTACAATGCCACCATCACCACAGCGGAGATGCTGCCTGGCCAGTACTGCTTCGCCATGGCGGACGCCACCACGTCCACCAACGGACCACAGCTCGCCCCAATAACCCTCTACCCCAACCCTGCTGGCGACGCCCTCACGGTGAAAACCCGAGCGGAGCAGGCGGACAAGGCAGCCATTTACGACAGTAACGGCCGCCGCGTGATGGTGTTCCGCATCCAGAGCGACGAGCAGAAAATAGACACAGAATCCTTGTCATCAGGAAGTTATGTCATCGTACTCTACAAGAAAGGGAAATCGGTAAACCGCATGATGTTCGTGAAATCTTAGCCCCGGAGTGCTGTGGAAAAGAGTGTTAAAAACTTTTTTGCACGTAAGTGTCTGAGGGTAAAGAAAAAAGTGTACATTTGCACGCTTGTTAGAAAAAGTGTCTATCGCAACTTAACAAGTTAAACGACAACAAGTTAAGTTGTATGACAAAGATTCGGGACAGGCGCAAATAGACAAACAAATTTATAAATCTAACCAAAAATGTCAGGATTAATAGGAAAAAAAATTGGGATGACTAGCATCTACGATGCCTCCGGCAAGGTAGTGCCGTGCACGGTGTTAGAGGCTGGTCCTTGCGTGGTCACGCAAGTCAAGACCGTCGAGACGGACGGCTACAGCGCTATCCAATTGGCTTACGACGAGAAGAAAGAGAAGAACACGACCAAGTCGCTGAAGGGTCACTTCGCGAAAGCGGGGACGACGCCGAAGAAGATCTTGCGCGAGTTCACGCGCTTCGAGGAGGGTCACCAGAAGAGTCTGGGCGACGTGCTCGACGTGACCGTCTTCGAGGAAGGCGAGTTCGTGGACGTGAGCGGCACCTCCAAAGGTAAAGGCTTCCAAGGCGTGGTGAAACGCCACGGCTTCGGCGGTGTCGGCGACGCCACGCACGGCCAGCACAACCGGCTGAGAGCCCCCGGCTCCATGGGTGCGTCCTCGTACCCCTCACGCGTGTTCAAAGGCATGCGCATGGCCGGCCAAATGGGCAACGCCAAGGTGAAAGTCATCAACCTCCAGATCGTGAAGATCGTGAAAGAGAAGAATTTATTGTTAGTTAAAGGTTCCGTTCCGGGAGCCAATGGTTCATATATAATTATTGAGAGATGGAGCTAAGAGTTTATAAAATAGACGGCAGCGAAACTGCCAAGACGGTCACCCTGAACGACAAGATCTTCAACGTGAAACCGAACGATCACGCCATCTGGCTTGACGTGAAACAATATTTGGCAAATCAGAGACAAGGCACACACAATACGCTGGAACGCTCCACCGTGTCGGGCAGCACCCGCAAGCTGAAACGCCAGAAAGGCACCGGCGGCGCCCGTGCCGGCAGCATCAAGAGCCCGACCATCCGCGGCGGCGCGACCGTGTTCGGCCCTCATCCGCGCGACTACAGCTTCAAGCTCAACAAGAAAGTGAAACGCCTCGCCCGCTTCTCAGCCCTCACGTACAAACAGCAGGAAGGCTGCATCACCGTGGTGGAAGACTTCACCTTCGACGCGCCCAAGACCAAAGAGTACAAGGCCATGCTGAAGAACCTCAAGCTCGAAGGCAAGAAAACGCTGCTGCTGCTGCCCGAGAACGACCGCAACGTCTTCCTCTCCGGCCGCAACCTGCAGCGCACCAACATCATGCGCGCCATCGAGGCAAACACGTACCACGTGCTTAACGCCAACAACCTCATCATCTGCGAGAGCAGCCTCAAGGAGTTGGAGAAAATGTTAGGCGAATAATTCATTCACCCTTAAAAAGACAAAGCAATGAGTATCATCATAAAACCCATCATCAGCGAGAAGATGAACCAGGTGTCCGAGAAGTACAACCGCTATGGCTTCATGGTGAGACGCGAGGCCACGAAACCCGAAATCAAACGCGAGATCGAGTCCATCTACAACGTGAAGGTCGTGCGCGTCAACACCCTCATCCAACGCGGCAAAACCACCGCCCGCAACACCAAGGCCGGCGTGATCCTCGGCCAAAAGAACAATTTCAAGAAGGCTTACGTCTTCGTCGACAAAGACCAAAAAATCGATTTCTACAGTAACATTTAATAATGGTGAAAGGTTATTGGTTATGGGTTATTGAAGCCTGAGAGAATCGCTATTAACCAGCCTCAATAACCAATAACCAATAACCAATAACCTTTAACAAAAAAAGAAATGGCATTAAAAAAGTACAAACCAGTAACGCCGGGTCAGCGCTTCAAAGTGATAAGCGCTTACGATGACATTACCACGAACAAGCCCGAAAAGAGCCTTCTGGTCCCCAACCACAGCACGGGCGGCAGAAACAACAGTGGTAAGATGACGGTACGGTACCGCGGAGGCGGTCACAAGCAGATGTATCGCATCATAGATTTCAAGAGAAACAAGGATGGTGTTCCGGCCACCGTAAAGACCATTGAGTACGACCCGAACCGCTCGGCACGCATCGCCCTGCTGTTCTACGCCGATGGTGAGAAACGCTACATTGTGGCGCCTCACGGAATCAAGGTGGGACAACAGATCGTGAGCGGCAGCGGCGTGTCTCCCGACTTGGGCAACAGCCTGCCCATCGGCGAGATCCCCCTCGGCTCGATCATCCACAACATCGAGATGCGCCCCGGCCAAGGCGGCAAGATCGCCCGCAGCGCCGGCTCCTACGCCCAGCTGATGTCCCGTGACGGCCGTTACGCCATCATCAAACTGCCCTCAGGCGAGACCCGCCTCATCCTCTGCGCCTGCAAGGCCACCATAGGCATCGTCTCCAACGGGGACCATAGCCTCGAAGTGTCCGGCAAGGCCGGCCGCAGCCGCTGGCTCGGCCGCCGCCCGCGCAACCGCGGCGTCGTCATGAACCCTGTCGACCACCCGATGGGCGGTGGTGAAGGCCGCGCCTCCGGCGGTAACCCGCGCTCCCGCAAAGGTATGCCCGCCAAAGGCTACAAAACCCGCCACCCGAAGAAAAATTCTTCACAATACATCGTTGAAAGAAGAAAAAAATAACCTAAAAGCCATAGATTATGAGTCGTTCATTAAAAAAAGGACCGTATATACATTACAAACTGGAGCAACGCGTCATCGCCGCCCAGGAGTCTGGCAAGAAATCCACCATCAAGACATGGTCCCGCTCTTCCATGATTTCCCCCGACTTTGTGGGCCTCACCATCGCTGTGCATAACGGGAACAAGTTCATCCCCGTCTATGTCACCGAAAACATGGTCGGCCACAAGCTCGGCGAGTTCGCCCCCACCCGCATTTTCCGCGGTCACGCCGGTCAAAAGGACAAAGGCTCCAAATAAAGCCCTTTCCCTTTAGCTTTAGGTTATCCCCTCCCCCGACACTCACTTTTCATAATCATAATTAACCCCCAGAGCCGTTGCAAAGCAATGGCTCTTTTTTTTTGCAAAAAAAAATGCGAACCAATCGTGTGCCTTGATTATTTTGCTACTTTTGCCACGACATTGTTCTCAAAATGCGTACCCTGTCAAGCATAATCCCGAAGCCTCCCGCACGACCGGAAAGGAACGCCCACGGCAAGCCCGGCAACTCTGTGTTCCACTGGATGCTCCTTTGCACTCTGACGGCAATATTCGCGATATGCATCAACAGCTGCCAACAAACCGGACATACCGAAGCCAAACCGCACTGGTTCAAACATTACAAACACTATCATGAGAAAGATTACGTGGAATATATCGAGAAACAAGTCAACAACGATTCGGACAGCAGCCTTGCAGCCCGGATGACACGCAATTTCTACCGCTCCCGTAACTTCCACCCGCTATGGACAAAGAAAGGACTGCAAGAGAACTTGACAGACTCGCTTATCGCCTGCCTCTCAGATGCCTACACCAGCCACGGAATCCCGTCCGCCTACTTTGAAACAGAAATCCTGCAAAACGCCATCCGCGACCTGATGGAACAGAAAGTGCCAGACAACGACTCACTCTACATCCATCTGTACCGCATTGAACGCCTGCTGACCGACGACTTCCTGCGCTATGCCCGCGCACTGCATTTCGGCGCCACAGACCCTAAAGCCGTACACGGAAGCAAATGGTACTACGAAGTCGCCACCCCAGACTCCGCATTCTACCTGAAAAGTCTCGAAAACATCACCACATTTCGCTCCTATCTTTCTCAATTATCCCCTGACAGAGCTGACTATCAAGTGCTTCAGAAGGAACTTGAACGGCTGTCATCCCTTACAGACACCACACTCAACACCATACCGGACTTTCGTGCACGCAAAAACGAACGCAACACGAATATTCCAACCCTTAACACCCGTCTCCGACAGCTTGGATATGCTTCTGACTCGACATCCACCACACTGTCGGACAAGGTTTTAGAGAACATCAACAGCTTTAGGCGCAGGAACGGCATCCCGGAAAGCGACAGTTTGGACACTGAAACCATCGGGATGTTGAACCGCCCCATACAATATTACAAGGACGCCATCGCCGCAAACATGGAACGCCTACGCTGGCGACGGACACACTCAAAAAGCGACGACACGCTCTACATTGCAGTCAACATTCCCGACTACACCCTGCAGGTCGTGCAATGCGACTCCGTAGTGATGCGCAACCGCATATGTTGCGGCAAGACCCAGAACCCCACGAACGTCCCAAGCCGTCACCGCAACGGCCTCATCACCCCATACAAAGCCGAAACACCACTGCTATTCAGTATGATACGGACAATTACATTGAATCCTGAATGGAATATTCCCTACGACATCATCAAGAATGAATACTACCCCAAGCTGGTTCGCAGCAACACTTCAGTGGTCAACCGCGAGCGCCTCTACATTCGGGACAGCCGCAACGGTAATTATGTCGTGCCAGACTCCATCAACTGGAGCCGCGTGCGCCAAAGCAACATCCCATACCGTCTGCACCAAACTTCGGGACGCCATAACGCATTGGGGCTCTACAAGTTCGTATTCTCCAACTCCGAATCGGTCTATCTGCACGACACCAACAACAAGGGGGCATTCCGGCGTCGCAGGCGAGCGTTGAGCCATGGCTGCGTGCGGGTGCAGCATCCCGACAGCGTGGCCGAATGGGCCTATCGAGTCAACGGATTCGACACCAACTACATCGAGCAGCTGCACATCATCACC